>ULJB01039232.1_pt1 | contig 102715 bp, 101 predicted proteins | sample 1950771 | NCBI WGS metagenome assembly ULJB01 (sample SAMEA4835461, study PRJEB28245) | human gut metagenome | biome: gut microbiome; material: fecal sample | place: Denmark | collected 2008
TTATAGATAAAAATATTTAATGTTTTTTAAAAGGTAAAATTAATTAACGGGAAGAGTAAAGGTTACTGTTGTATATTTATTCGGGAGGCTTCCGAATTTTATTGTTCCTCCATGAGCTGAAATAATTTGTTTTGATATATAAAGACCTAGTCCTATATTTACGCTTTTATTCTGCTCGGCAAAAGATATAAATTTGTCAAATACATCGTCAGGATTTTGTAATTTCAGGCCGATGCCGGAGTTTTTTACAGTAATTATTAAATTTTTTTTACTGTTTTGAACTGAAACAAATATATTAGTATTTTTAAAACTGTACTTTACCGCGTTTGCCAGAAGGTTATGCATAACTCTTTTAATTTCGTTATAATCGCATAGAATATTATCAATTTTTGTTTTATAAGAAATTTTTATACAGATATTCCTTTCTCCTGCCGAATATTTAATCTGTTCACAGCATTCTGTAACAAGTTTTTTTATTGAGTTAATTTTTTTGTTAAGTTTTATTCTTCCGTTTTCGTATTTATATTTATTCAGAATATTAACAACAAGATCTCCGAGGTATTCGTTGGAATCCAGCATATTTTGAAGAATTTCAAGCTGGTCTTCTGTCATATTTTTGCTCTGGTTTTTAAGCAGGAGTTTTAATGCGGATTGTTCGGCATATACAGGGCCTTTCATATCATGTGTAATCATTGCAAGATATGTGTCTGTTTCTTTTGAACGGTTTGCATTTTCTCTGCAGGCATTTAAGAGACTGCAGATTTGTGATTTTACAACCTTTACATTAAACGGTTTTTCAATGTAAATATAAGAACCGAGGTTAAAACCTTTAATTTTGTTTTCAGGATCGGAAAGTGCGGATATGAAAATTATAGGAGTATCATTATTAATTTTGCTTTTTTGAATAATCTGGGCAAGTTCATATCCTGACATTTCAGGCATCATAATATCAAGGAGGAACAGATCAAATTTTTCATGTTCAACAGCCTTTACTGCTTCTTTGGGTTTTAGATAAATATAAATATTCAGCTCGAGAGATTTGAGCATTTCTTTGAGTAAATCACAATTAAAGGGATTGTCGTCCACAATCATGACCTTCAATCCCTTTAAGTTTTCGTATTTTTTGTTTGAAGAAATTAATTCGGATCCGCCGGTTTTATTATTTTTATTGATAAAATCTTTTATGATTTCTTTGCGGAGCGGGTATTCGATAACATTTTTTATCCCGCACATATTTGCATTTATGACATTTTGTCTTGAGATTTCTCTGGAAGCCAGCCAGACTTCTATATTGGAATTTGATTTGCAAAAGTTTTGAATTTCGTCTAAATCTTTGAAGTCGGTTTTTATAATACAGAGTTTTTTATCCTGCAGACCTTTTGAATTTATAAGCTCCTTGACATTGTTTGCAAAAATGATATCTTGAGTCCCCGGAGAGGATAACAGATTTTTCATAATAATAAATATAATTAAGGAATTTTTCAAATCAATTACCTGATGAGCTATATTTTTGATTTATGTTTGTGTTAATGATAAACTGAAATTATGGCAAGCACTATTGAAGAATTGGTATCACAGATAAAAGACCGCCTTGATATTGTTGATGTTGTTCAAGAGCGTGTAATATTAAAGAAAAACGGTTCTCATTACTGGGGATTATGCCCTTTTCATAAAGAAAAAACGCCTTCTTTTTCAGTAAATCCGAATATGGGTATTTATAAATGCTTCGGATGCGGAGAAGGCGGAGATGCTTTAACTTTTATCATGAAGACTCAGAATAAGACTTTTATAGAGGTTGTGAGTGAGCTTGCCGAGCGGTTCGGGCTTGAGATGCCGAAAAATTTCCATAAGTCAGAATCAAAAGAGCTTAAAGAAGAAATGATAAAAGCCTGCACAAAGGCTGTTGAGTTTTATAACCTGCGTCTTTTGAAAGATAAAGAACCTGAGACAACGCATGTTCTGGAATATTTGAGCGGCCGCGGAATTACGAAAGATATAATTGAAAAATACCACCTCGGGCTTGCCCCGAAAGCTTTCGCAATGTTTTATAAAAAATTCCGAAATGAATTTTCCGCAGAAGTTATGGAAAAAGCCGGATTGATTGTCAAAACCCGTGAAGGTGATGAATATATTGATAGATTTAGAAACCGCGTAATTATTCCAATACAGAACGAGTTCGGAGAATATGTCGCATTTGGTGCGAGAGCAATAGAAAAAGATCAGACTCCAAAATATTTGAACTCATCTGATTCACTGATTTATAATAAAAGCAAACTGCTTTACGGCCTTTATACCGCAAAGGAGGCTATAAAAGAAAATGACAGTGTAATTTTGATGGAAGGTTATTTTGATGTAATCTCGGCACAGGCTCACGGGATTGGAAACGCTGTGGCTTCCTGCGGAACTTCGTTAACGGCTGACCATATTAAGCTCCTTTCAAGGTACACGCCGTCAAGGAAGATTTATCTTTCTTTCGATACGGATTCCGCAGGGCAAAAAGCCACGAAAAGAAATGCAGAGCTTATTAAAGAAGCATTCGCTGGGCTTGGCAATATAAAACAGTTTGATGAAAGCTATATTTCAACCGCTGATGATAAATATTCCTGCGAAATACGCGTTATCGCACCGCCTGAAGGAAAAGATCCCGATGAATTTATACGTTCGGTCGGCGCGGAAAGTTATAAAGAATACATGAATCATGCTCCGCTTCTTCTGGATTTTCAGCTCAATGCCATTTTGAAAGAAAAACCTGCAACGCCTGTTGAAAAAACAAAAACGGTTAAAGAAATAATTCCTATTTTGATAGAAATTCAAAATAAAATTATTCAGGCAGAATATGTAAAAATGATAGCAGATACCCTTCAGATAGATGAAAATGCACTTTTGAGCGAATTAAAATCTGTACAGATGTCTGAAGAGCTTAAAAAACCGGATGTTGAGAGAATTGTTAAGAAAAATATACCAATTTCTGAAAAAGCGCAAAAAAATTTATTGAGCGTTTTTCTTGTAACCGACAACCACTTCTCATTTGAACAAATCAGGCAAATGGTAGACAGCACGGAGTTTACGGATGAAACGTTAATAAATGTAAAATCTACAATTGACAAATTAACCTGTACCGTAAATAATGTGAAAGAATTAATTGAAAAATTATATACAGCATACGCTGACGATCCGGATATTATTAAACTTATTACAGATTTGATAAGCATCTCGGAAACATTCCAGAACCTTGACGATGACGATTTTGTAACGGCAATCAGAGAAAATATTAGCAAAATTAAAGAATGTCAAACAAAAAAAGAACAGGAAAAAATCAGAAATTTATATAAAAGCGCAAATGATAATGATACAGAAGCCCTGAAAATTCAAATGCAGCTAAGAGATAAGATAAACAACAGATTAAAATTGGAGAAAATTGAATGAGTAAAAAAAGACAAAGCAGCTCCTCTATTGTAAGTATTATGGATGAAGAAAATCTGGACTTGCATGATATTGAAGATGAAAACGGTTTGTCTGCCGATGCAGACGGCGTAAATTATATGAATATGGATATCAGTACCGATAACATAGAAGATATTGTTACCGAAAAGATGGAAAATAAAGCCAATCTTGAAGATATCTATATGATGAACAGCCACAGCGATACGTCTGAAACAGATTTTGAAGTACCTAAAGGAATTGCGGTTGATGACCCTGTCAGACTATATCTGAGAGAAATCGGCAGAATCAAACTTCTTTCAGCTAATGAAGAAATTGAACTTGCAAGAAAAATTCTTGAAGGCGGCACCCCGGGAGCTATAGCAAAAAGAAAACTTGTTCAGGCAAATTTGCGTCTGGTTGTTTCAATCGCTAAAAAATACGTAGGACGCGGAATGCTTTTCCTTGATTTAATTCAGGAAGGAAATTTAGGCCTTATACGTGCAGCTGAAAAATTTGACCATGAAAGAGGTTTTAAATTTTCAACTTATGCAACATGGTGGATAAGACAGGCTATTACAAGAGCAATTGCCGATCAGGCAAGAACTATCCGTATTCCTGTTCACATGGTTGAGACAATTAATAAATTGAAAAAAGTTACAAGACGCCTTGCGCAGGAACTTTCAAGAAAACCGACCGAAGATGAATTAGCTATCGAAATGAATGTTTCAATTCCGAAATTGCGTGAAATTATTAAAATAGCTCAGGAACCTTTGTCTCTTGAAACACCTATCGGTAAAGAAGAAGATTCCCGTCTGGGCGATTTTATTGAAGATAAAGAAGCAGACGCACCTATCAAAACAGTTGCATCAGAACTTTTGAGAGAAGATCTTGCAGAGGTTTTATGCACTCTCTCGCCGCGCGAACGTGATGTTTTGAGACTTCGTTTCGGTATGGATGACGGACGCCAGAGAACTCTTGAAGAAGTCGGACAGCTCTTCGGGGTTACGCGTGAACGTATCAGGCAGATTGAGGCAAAAGCTCTAAGAAAACTGCGCCACCCTAACAGAAGTAAACGTTTAAGAGAATATGTAGAATCTTAGATTTATAAATCCCTGCTTTTTAAAGCAGGGATTTATTTATTGTTTACAGACAAAAATAAAAAGACTGATATTTTTATCAGTCTTTAATGTTGTGTGAGTAAATTTGTATATTTATAAGTTAAACTAGTGCATCCAAATATTCAGTAACTCCTGCGGCTGTTTCTTCGCCTAAAGGTTTATCCATATATTTTGCGAGTTTGTCGGGATCAACCCCTTTAATATTAGCCATTGCATATCTTGTAAAATCAGGTTCAATTCCCTGCATTTCATCTAATGAGGCCATAAATGGCATATTAAAATACTGTTCAATTCTTTTTTGAGTTGCAGCTTCTGATTTATCAACTTTAGATAACTGTACTCCCCAAATTTGAGCAGCCGTTGCGTCTAAAGCGCTGGCCTGAATTCCTTCTGTTCCTTTAAAGTTAATAACAGGTTTAGCACCTTCAGTTTTTTCTTCTTTACCTGCTTTTTTTGCATTCAATGCTTCATAATAAGCTTTTAATGCTTCTAAATTTTGTTTGTCGCCGCCGTTTCCGTTAACTTTTGTCATTTCCGTTTTCTCCTTTGTTAACCCGTTACAGGTTATAATTTACTCACAATATCTATATCGTCATGTTTTTTAATAATCTTTAATTAAAAATCATATTTTACAGATATTTGTAACATATTTTAACAATACTCTTATCTCTTATATTTTCCTGTTAATTGATTTCCATATTTATATAAAGTAATTTAGTATTTAAAAATTGCGTATTTAATATATATTTTTTACATATTATGTTACAAATCTTTACACTATGAAATTTATTATTTTCTTAAGTATTTATGCAGTATTGCTGAAATATATACTTTTGGCTAGTGGAAAAAATATATCATTTTGTTAATATAATAGTAAGTGAGAAAGCAATTTAACAAAAAGTAATTATTCTGGAAATATGAAAATAAAGACATTGGAATTAACTGAGAGAGAGATTGAAGTTTTACAATTAGTTGTTCTTGGATACAGCAATAAAGAAATCGGTAAGAAATTGTTTATTACAAATCACACTGTAAAGGCCCATTTAACCCAAATATATAAAAAACTCGGGGTTACCAACAGAACCGCAGCAGCTATTAAAGCGAAGGATGCGAATATTATTCCTCCTCAAGGCTCAAAACAGCCATAAAGGCTTCCTGAGGCACTTCTACACGTCCTACTGATTTCATACGCTTTTTGCCCTTCTTTTGTTTTTCTAAAAGCTTTCTCTTACGCGAAATATCTCCCCCGTAACACTTGTCCAGAACGTTTTTCCGCAGAGCTTTGATATTTGTTCTTGCAATAACACGTCCGCCTATTGCTGCCTGTATAGGAACCTCAAATAACTGGCGCGGGATAATATCTTTTAATTTTGCGGTTAATTTCTGGCCTATGTAAAAAGCGCTGTCTTCGTGGCAGATGACAGACAGTGCATCGACAACTTCTCCTGCTAGCATTATATCAAGTTTTACAAGTTTTGAGCGCTTGTAATCTTTGAACTCGTAGTCCATGCTTGCGTAGCCTTTTGTACGGGATTTAAGCTGGTCATAAAAGTCAGTTATAACTTCACTCAGAGGTATTTCGTATTCAAGCGAGGCGCGCACCTTATCAATATATGACATGTTTTTGAAAATTCCGCGTTTGGTCTGAGCCAGATCCATTAAAGTTCCGACATAATCATTCGGGGCAATAATTTGAACTTTTACATAGGGTTCTTCAATATAATCTCGAACTTGAGCCGGCGGGAGGTTTGCAGGGTTGTCAATTTCTACCATTTCACCGTTAGTTTTATAAACATGATAAACAACTGATGGTGCGGTAGTAACAATTGAAAGTCCGTATTCACGTTCCAGACGCTCCTGTGCGATTTCCATGTGCAGCATTCCTAAAAATCCGCATCTGAAACCAAAGCCGAGTGCCGTTGATGTTTCGGGTTCAAAAGTTATACTGCTGTCATTAAGTTTTAATTTTTCAAGAGCCTCTTTCAAATCTCCGTAATCATCGTTGTCAACAGGATAAAGACCGGAAAATACCATAGGCAGAGCTTCTTTGTAACCAGGCAAGGGTTCTTTAGCAGGGGCTTCAACAGATGTCAGGGTATCACCAACAAAGCGCGTCAATTCTTTTATCGAACCTGCAAAATATCCTACATCACCGCATACAAGTTCGTTTACCTGAATTCTTGAAGGTGTCTGATAGCCAAGTTCTACAACGTCATATTCTTTACCTGATGCCATAAATTTAACTTTGTCGCCGAGTTTAATTTTGCCGTCCATAATTTTGAAAAAGCAAAGAGTGCCTAAATACTGATCATACGCACTGTCAAAAACAAGTGCTCTCAATGGTTTGTCGGAATTGTCCGCTGGCGGCGGAATTAAATCAACAACAGCCTCAAGAACTTCATCAATACCAATTCCCGCTTTGGCGCTTACAGGTATTGCTAAAGATGCATCAATTCCCAGAACTTCTTCTATTTCTTCTTTCACACGTTCAACATCGGCTGATGGAAGATCTATTTTATTAATTACGGGAATAATTTCCAAATTCTGTTCAATTGCAAGATAAACATTGGCTAAAGTCTGAGCTTCAACGCCCTGAGTAGCATCAACAATAAGCAGCGCGCCTTCGCATGCTGCAAGAGAGCGTGAAACCTCGTAAGAAAAATCAACATGCCCGGGGGTATCTATAAGGTTTAAGATATAATCTTTGCCGTTTTTGGCTTTATAATTCATCCTTGCAGAATTTAATTTAATCGTAATACCGCGTTCGCGTTCGATATCCATAGAATCCATAATCTGATTCTGCATATCACGTTCGGCAACCGTGCCTGTTTTTTCAAGCAGTCTGTCGGCAAGTGTTGATTTTCCGTGGTCAATGTGGGCAATTATACAAAAATTTCTTACATTATCTCTGTATTTCATAATTTTTATTATATTAAAAACACAGGCAAGTTACAACACAGGGCGGAAAAACATTTTATTTTACAAAATTCAAAACTTTGAACCCGCGTTTTTTCTTTTCAAGTTCTATATCAGGAAGTTCATAGCATTTAATGCATCTTGCTTCATAAGTTTCGTCTCCTCCTATCATAATTAAAGGAGAATTTTTATCTGCAGGTTTGCCGTCAATAAGTCTTTGTGTGCGTGTGGCATTTTCGCATCCGCATTTCATACAAACTGCATGCAGTTTATCAACTTTTGTCGCAATACACATTAATTGCGGCATGCTCCCGAAAGGTTCAGCTTTAAAATCGAGTTCCAAACCTGTTCCTATAACTTTTTTGCCTTCGTCCATCAATTTGGAAATGACTTTTACAATATTGCTATCAAAGAATTGAAGCTCATCAATTGCAATAACTTCATCTTCGGGTTTTACGATGCTCATAATCTGAATGGAATGTTTTACTTTTATCGCATCAAGCCATAAACCGTTTCTTGACTCGATATAATCACCCTTTGAACGTGTATCAATGTCAGGAGAAATTACTTTAACTTTCCTTTTTGCAATGATAGAACGTCTTACGCGTCTCAAAAGTTCTTCTGTCTTTCCGCAGCTCATAGGCCCGGTTATTAATTCAAACGAATATCCAAAATCCATAATCTGTATACTATCTTCCCAAAATTACTATTGTCTTTAATACAATTAATTATACAACTTTGATAAAAATTTGAAAAGTAAATTAATGTAAAATTTTGTCCCGCAATTTTTTCAATCCTGCTCCGTAGAAATATCTTAACTGTTCAGGGAAATTTTCCTGAATATCAATCATATACATATCGTGTACGGTGAATGCTTTTATTAAAAATACTATCTCCGGGTTTTTAGTCCAGATTACTTCGGGATTATCATTTTTTAACGGATGCGTAATTCCGAATAAGCCTTCAGAATTATCTGCAGAAATAAATACAAATTTGCCGTTAAAATAATGCTCAAGCATTCTTATTCCCGAATGCTGGAATGATTTCCCGAAATTGCATATAAAATTATCATATTTGACTATTTTTACGTCTAGCCCCCTGTTGTATGCGTCAAGAAGATGAGTTTCAAGATATTTAAAATCCTGTGCAAACAGGGCTATAAATATATTTTTTTGAGCGCTTTTTATTATTTCTTCTATTTTTTCAATAACATTTGATCTTCCGTTTATGGATAATACCGGTTCAATGTAGTTATCTTCTTTTATATCAGGAAGTTTTTTTTCAAGAAAATTTATTGTAGAATCAATTTTTCGTTTATAACGTTTAGTGAGTTCTTTGGGTTTTATCGGAGTGTAGGTTACGGGTTTTGTATTTGAAGGAATTGCAATATGCATACTCTCAAGCGCTTTTAATGTGTCATAAGCACGTGATTGAGGAATATTTGAAAGTTTTGCAATTTCATATCCGGTTGCCGGAAATTTTTTCAAAAGTGCAATATAAACTTTTGACTGGTATTCATTAAGGCCGATTTCTTTTAATTTTTCGATAATTTCGTCCATAAGATGAGTTTATCCGATTTTTTGATTTTAGGCAAGAGGGGGAGCGTGCCGCTCCACCCAACCTGGCTTACGACTATGCATAATCCGCTTTTTACGATGTTAAATATAATTTTATCGAAAATATTTATACCGCTCTATTCATTCAACGCACTCGGGTACTCCTGTCATCCAGAACTTGTTTAGGAACTTCTTATCCCTCGCACCTGTTTTGCTTAAATGTTTACGTCAGTGCAAAGAACGTGCTGTTCAATGTAGCTAAGCTCTCGGGTGGGCTTCGTTATAAACTTCTTTCAAGTGTTGTGTTGAAACGTGTGTGTATATTTGTGTGTTCGAAATGCTGGCATGACCTAAAAGCTCCTGAACAACTCTTAAATCAGCACCGTTTTCTATTAAATGCGTTGCAAAACTGTGCCGGAAGACATGAGGTGTTACATGTTTAGGCAGATTAATCTTTTCAACCACATCATTGATAACATTTCTTATGGTTCTGGTTTGAAGCCTGTAGCCTGTGTTGTTTATAAAAACCGGGGAATTTTCACCTGTATCAGGTACAGGAAAGCCTTTAGGTATTAATGCTCTTGCTGTTTCTATGTAACGTTCAAGAAAATTTTTTGCCCTGTCTGTTACCAGAATAATTCTTTCTTTGGATCCTTTTCCAAAAACTCTTATTTCATTGTGTTCAAGGTTTAAATCTCCAAAGTTCAGCCCTGAAAGTTCAGATATTCTCATACCTGTCGCCCACAAAAGCTCCAGAATTGTTCTGTTTCTATAACCTGCAGGAGTTTCAATTTTAATGTTATTTAAAATTTGTTCCACTTCGTCAGGTGTCAAAAATTTTGGCAGTGATTTCGGACGCTTCGGAGCGTTAAGATTAATTGCGGGATTTGTTTCAACTCTGCGCTCTCTGTATAAATATTTGTAAAAAGTTCTTAATGAAGCAATTTTACGCGCAATTGTTGTTTTTTTGTAATTAAATTTCTGGATAAAATGCAGATACTCTCTTACTTTTTGAAAATTAACTTCTTCGCAGGATTCGCCGTCCATCCAGACAAGAAAGCTCAATATATCAGAACAATAAGCTTTTGCGGTGTGTTCGGAAAAGTTTTTTTCAGCTATAATGTATGATTTAAAATCCTCCAGATCCTGTTTTGATTTGTCATCTATACTCATAAAATTTTTGATGCCCTTATATATCTTTTTATACTACGTTTATATTATTGCTTTTTTATAATGAGTATTATACAATATTTTTGGAAGAATTAAAATAATTAATTATTAAATCCTGCAGGAGAAATTATGAATTATAAAAAATTACTTATATCGTCTATTGTCGTTATGGCTGCCCTTTCAACACAGGTGTATGCAAAGGAATTGCAGGCTCAGGTGCAAAAAAATACTGCAAACAGTGCTAAAACCGTTAAATCTGCACCTGTTCAATATTCTACTCAGGCATACCCTGAAATATCAAGACTTATAGAATATAATCACTGCGCTGAAGCTGATGAAAAAATTAGACAGCTTTTGAATTTGAAGCCTAATGATGTTAATCTTCTTGCTTTGAGAACAGTTTCAATGGCAAAGCAGCATAAGCTTGATCCTGCGCAAAAAGAACTTGACAAATTGTTGAAACAATACCCCAAAAATCCGGTGCTTCACTATGCACAGGGGCTTGTATATCTCCAGAGAACAACTTCTTCCGATGTTGCTTATATTAAAAATACAAGAGGTCTGATTAACAATTCCATTAAAGAATTTGTTAATGCCGTTAATCTGAACAGCAAATACTATGAAGCTTATAACGCTATGGGTGTTGCAACATTGAAACTCGGCAATAAAAATGATGCAGTCGATTTATTCAACACAGCTCTTAAAATTAATCCGTCATTTGCAACAGCATACGATAATATTGGTATTGTTGAAATGATGAACGGAAATCTTGATTCTGCGGAAAATTATTTTATGAAGGCCATGAAATATAATACTCACAACCCGACAGCATGGTATCACATGGCTCAGGTTGAAACACGCAGAGGAAATTACTCAAAAGCTTTGACATGGGTTAACCACTCTGTGCATGTTAACCCGAATTCTTCACCGGCTTTGACTCTGCAGGGTGAATTATATCTGAAACAGGGCAATCAGGCTGCTGCTATAAATTCTTTCAAAAAAGCGCAGATTGTAAAACCGGAAAATTCAAGACCTTATTTGAACCTTGCAACAATTTATGAAAACCGCGCTGATGAAGAATTTGCTATGGAGCAATTGAAAACTGCAATTGCAATTAATCCTAATTATCGTGAAGGCAAGCTGAGAATTGCAAATATGGCTCTGCATATTAAAAAATATGATCAGGCGCTTGATTATTATTCAAAGCTTGTAGGCGATTCAGACTATAATGACGAAGCAATTGTCGGTCTTGCAAATACTTACTATGAAATGTCAAAAGAGCGCGGTAATAACGAAGGCATTACAACTAACAGAGAGGTTTACCTTGCTTATGACTATATAAATCAGGCAATTGAAAAATGTCCTGAAGATTTGAAACTCCACCTTGCAAAATTGAAACTTGCGAGACTTGTTCATCAGGAACCTCTGTCAAGAGACAGTTTGAATTATATTATTCAGGCTGCCGGCAACAATCTTATGGACAGCGTAATTAAAGGTGAAGCTTATCTTGCAATGGGCAGGGAAAAAGATGCTGTTTATACATTTGAAAATGCGATTAATTTTTCAAATTCTGTTGATGATGACCTTTATCTTGCAGAAATTCTTGTTCATAACAAACAGTTCAGAACAGCAAGACTTGCTCTGCAAAAAGCTCTCACAAAAGATCCCGATAATATTATAGCCAAAAATGGTATAGCTTATATCAATCTTTGTGAAACAAAATCAAATGAATTCTTTGATATTGCACAGAGAGAATACCAGCAGAACAATTACGCTACAGCTATTGAATACTGCAACCGTGCAATAGACTTCTATCATAACAGTCCGCAGATTGCAAAGCTGAAAGCTATGTCTTATGAAAAAGAATTAAATTACAGAGGCGCAATAAAATATTATCAACAGTATCTGGCTATGAACCCTAATGCTTCTGATAAAGCTGAAATTGATAAGAAAATCGAAAAATTTAAGACTAAAGCAAAATAATATAAAACCGGACATGAAAAAAAAATTCGATATTCGAAAAACATTTGAAATATTTTTGAGAGAGCCCATCAGTGTATTAACTGAAGGGCTGTTTCAACTTGTTAATATTGAAAATAATATATTCAGCCAGAAACCTTATGTTAATATTGATTTTGTTAACAAAAAGACACAGATTACCGTTGTAAACAGCGATAAAATGTACAATCTTTTTCAGAAAGTTTTGTTTAAACAAAGGCTGAAAGAGCAAAAAGAAAAAATTTTGAGTAAAAATTAGATAATAAAAAAATATCCGCTTTCATTTTTTATATTGAAAGCGGATGTTTTTTTATAAGCTGTATTTTTTTAGTTAATTATCTTATATTTTCAAATTTTAATTGATTTTTGTACAGGTTATCAATTAATTTTGCAATATCTTCTTTATTTTTCGGTTCTGTAAGTTTGATATTATCATACGATCTGGTCATTATTCTGGCAGGTTCAACAGGTTTGTAATCAATATTTTTATTATTTACCCAGCTTGTAACTTTTTGAGTTTCAGGGTCAATTTTTTTTATTATGCTTACGGTTTTGCCGTCTCGTTTGTAGATAGAAATTGTAATAATATTACCTGTTTCCGGATCATATTCCTGTATTGATGAAATTTTTGTATCATCTTTTATATTATAATTTATTGTACGGAGTTTTTTGCCAGTGTTTAAATCATATTCATCAATTGATTTATATAGAACATAATTAACGGTTCTTATTTTCTTGCCTGAATTTCTGTCATATTCGTCAATGGAACGAATTTTTTTATCGTTAAAATAATCATAATGAGTGGTTTTCACTCTTGAGCCTGTGGCAATGTCAATTTCAATTACTCTATCTATGGACTTGCCGTTTTTGCGATAAATTATTTCTTCCCTTGTTTTAGGACTCAAATTAGAATAAAGAAGTTTCAAGTGAGAATCTTCTTTTTTTTCAGGAAACGCTTGATGAATAGCTGTTAATAACTTCATATAAATTTCTCCTACATATATAATACATGATAAAATAATTTTTACTATTTTATGTAAAGTATTATACACAATTAAATTTTGTAAAATATTACCCTGTCGGGCACACTAATATATTAACCTCTTTTTTTAAGAAGTTTCAAGAAAGTTTTGTAATCTGTTCCCCAGCTCGCCATGGAATTTAAAACAGGTGCAAGACTGTATCCGACATCTGTCAGTGTGTATTCAACTCTGGGGGGAACTTCCGCAAAAACCTCTCTTTTTACAAGACCGTCATCTTCCATTGAGCGGAGGTTTGTTGTCAGCACTTTCTGTGATATTCCGCTGCAGGCTTTTTTTAATTCCCCGAAGCGTTTTGTACCGTTAAGCAAATCTCTTATGATAAGAATTTTCCACTTTTCGCCGATGAGTTTTAATGTCGTTTCAACCGGACATTTTGGAAGCTCTTTAAGTTCCATCTGATTTCCTAAGTATCTTTTAGTAACTAATAACAAATTAATACTATCAGATTTTATTTTTAAAGTCAAAAAAACCGCTAACAGCGGTTTAAATAATTGATTACTGCATTTGCAAATGCTTTGCTTGATTGAAAATTTTGTCCGGTTATTAAATTGTCGTCTTCAATAATATTAATTTCGCCTGCACCTTTTTTTACAAATTCGGCTCCTGCATCTTTTAAAGCATCTTCAAGAAAAAACGGGGTCAGATTTTCTTTTTTATAATAATATTCTTCTTCATTTGTAAAGCAAGTCAATTTTTTGCCGTTTACAAAAGGTATGCCGTTTTTTTTCGCACTGAGCAGGCCTGCAGGACCATGACACACTGCTGCAATAAGTTTTTTTCTTTCTTCAAAATCATTTATTATCTGCCCTAGTGTTTCATCTTTATATAAGTCGAACATTGGTCCGTGTCCGCCCGGCAGTACAAGTGCATCATAACTTATAAAATCAATTGTATCAAGCGATTGTGTATCACCGAGAGCTTCTTTAGCTTTGTGCCATTTAATATCTTCAGATAAATTTTCACTTTCGGGATCAAGCGGAGTTTTACCACCGGAAGGTGTTGCTGTTGTAACTTCATAGCCATTTTCTGTAAATGCAAGATACGGAACGGCAAATTCTTCTAACCACAGACCGGTTTTTGTGTGTTGTATATCTTCAAAGTGGTCAGCTTGAGTTACAACCATGAGAATTTTTTTCGTTTTTTTCAACTGGCACACTTCGCAGATTTCTGCTTCAAAAATTTTTTTATTATTTTTATCAGACATTAAAAATTTCCTCCTTTTCATGAAGATAAAAACATATATTGATAATTTCTTCATTAGTAAAAAGGGGAAATTTTTACTTCTTCTATATTATTTTGTAAATTAAATAATATATTACAGATGAAATAATCATACACGCAGGTATTGTCAAAACCCAGGCAATAACTATATTTCCTACAATTCTCCACTTAACTGCGTGTGCATGGAATGTTGAGCCTACACCCATAATTGCCGTTGATATAACGTGTGTGGTGCTTAAAGGTATACCGAAATGCGAAGCTGCCAAAATTAAGCCTGCTGCAGAAGTTTCAGCGGCAAATCCGTGTATGGGTTTTAATTTTATAATTTTATGCCCCATTGTTTTAATAATTTTCCATCCGCCGTTCATGGTTCCTGCTGCCATTGTGATTGCGCAGGCAATGATTACGAACAATGGAATTTCAAATTCTCCTGACGGGCTTTTATGCAAAACTCCGCCTGCTAAAAGTGCAAGAGTTATTATACCCATTGTTTTTTGAGCATCGTTTGAACCGTGGCTAAGAGCCATTAAGCCGGATGAAATAAGCTGTAATTTTCTGAACTGTTTGTTAACGGTTTGGGGATTTTCTCTCAAAATAAGGATAACCCACGCAATTAAAAGCATAAGAGTAAATCCTACACAGAACCCCAGAACCGGAGATGTAAACATAGGGATTATAACTTTGTCCATCAAAGTGCTCAGATGAACAACGCCCGGACCTGCTTTTACTATTGCAGCTCCCAAAAGTCCTCCGATGAGTGCATGCGATGAACTTGAAGGAAGCCCTAACCACCATGTAAACAAATTCCAGATGACGGCTGCTAAAAGTGCACAGAAAATTACTGTCAAAGTAATCATATCAGCGTTAACAATTCCGGCACCTATCGTTTTTGCAACGTGAGTTCCTGTGAGAGCTCCTGCAAATTCAAGAGTTGCACCAAAAAGTACAGCCTGCTTAGGGGATAAAACTTTTGTTGATACGACTGTTGCAATTGCGTTTGCGCAGTCATGAAATCCGTTTATAAATTCAAATGCCAGTGCCACGAGAACTACGGCTATTAAAAGTAAAATGGTTATTGTCATATTCTTAATTCCCTAGGACTGTTTCAATACTACATTCAGAATTGTGTCCGATACATAAAAACAGGCATCAAATGCATTTTCAATTTCTTTATACATATCTCTTAATTTAATAACTTCAAGAGCTTCATATTTACCTGAAAACAGATTGCCCATTGCACGGCGGTGAATTTCATCTCCGTGTGATTCAATTTCTTTCATTTCAATGTTCAGTTTTGTAATTTTCTCAACATCGGAAACTTTTTTGAATAATTTAATAATTTCAGCGAGCTTATCTGTTGCCTGAACCAAAGTTAAAGCCTGTTCTTTCATTTCGTCAGTGTAATTATTTAATCTGTACACTTCCAAATTTAAACAGGCTTTGACAATTTTTTTCGTAATTTTATTTAATTGAACCGCAATTGTTTGAATGTCTTCTCTCTCAATAGGCGTTATAAAGCTTTTGTTTAATTGTTTTAATACCGCTTTATAGGATAATTTCCCTTTTTTCTTATACTTAAGAGCTTTTTCTTTATATTCATCGTTTAAATGGTCATGCATAATTTTGTCATAGAGCCTTGCGGTTTTCTGGCAGATTTCCGCGCTGTCCTGAAAATATGTAAAAAACATTTTATCTTCGGGGGGCATAATATATGACATCAGATTAAATTTTGGCATAATTTCCCTTTCTTTATTAAGTGTACACATGCACACACGCCAAGCATACTTTAAAAACATTTTTTTTTAAATAATTCCGTAACAATACTTAATACAAGAGATAATATGTGTTGCATGTTACGAAATGTAAATTCGGGTTTTAAAACGGCTGAAACCCCGATATAATGCCTCATAGGATAGGATAGGATAGGGAGGGGAAAAGTCTCTAAAGATTGTTTCGTATATTGCCGTAGCTGAACTTATAGTGCAGTAAAAAAGGATTTAAAACACAAAAAATGTCTGAAATTCAATTAGGAAAAGGTTCAAAAAATTACGGCGTAGTTAATACCGAGCAGTTAAAAGGCGGTATCAGACGCGAGCAGTTAAAAACAGAAGAACAAAAATCCATTTTTGATGCAGCGGATACTGATAAAAACGGGGTTTTGGATGCAAATGAAATGCAGCAGTTTACTGAACAACTTCAGGATGCTGCAGGTAATGAGAAACTTTCAAAACGTGAAGCCAAAAAGTTTTTAAAAAGCCAGAATTTAAAAGATATTGATAAAAAAGAATTGTTTAAGTTTGTAAATGAACTTTCGCAGAGCAGTGAAAATATTGCGGAATCCAAAGTTGTTGAACAGAACGGGCAAAAGACAATTCTTGTTACCTATAAAGACGGTTCGCAGGAGACAATTAATCCTGATAAAACATCTCAAATTATGTCAACTGACCAAAATAATGCTGTTACAACAAAATTTTTTGATGAAAACAGAAAACTTACAAAAGAGCAGATTGTTCAGGAAAACGGTGATACGGAAACAACTGATATAGAAAACGACCTGCCTGTTCAAAAAACAATAGTAACAAATAACGGTTCAAAAACTGCCGTAATAAATTATGAAGACGGTGCGGAGATTAAACAGAGTGTTACGGAAGGTTCTGTTAAATCTGATTATACCTATGTTGACGGTAAACCCGTATTGACTCAAAAAATTGAAGATCTTGGAAATGATGTCGCAAGAACTACAGATTACACCTATAACGAAGACGGCACCGTAACGACCAATATTACAGAACCCGGGAAAAGTACCGTTCAGCAGTTAAAAGACGGCAAGCTTCTTTCGGAAGTTATAACAGAAGCCGACAAGAAAACAGAACGTTCTTATATGGAAGATGGTACAACTCAGGAACTTGTTACAGAGGGTGAAAATAAAACTGCTACGATTTATAAGTCCGAAACCGGAAAACGTCTTGAACAAGCTAAACTTGTTAACGGTAAACAATATGCCGTAAAATATGATGGTGAAGGTAATACGGAAGGAATTATCGTACAGAACGGCGAAAGTATTTCATCAATAGCAAAAAAATTCGGAGTGTCCGCAAAAGATTTGATGGAAGCAAATCAGGACAAACTTAAAGGTAAAAACAATAAATATTTCAGCGTAGGTGATGAAATAAAAATTCCACGTGAACTAGATGCTGATGCTAAGGCTCTTCAGGGCAGAAAATCTGCCGAAGAAGCAAAAGCCGAATTTGCAAGAGATGAACAGATAAGACAGCAGAAAAGAGCTGCAGCAAGAGAACGCGATGCGGCTTATAGAAAACTCGGTCTGGTTAATTACAAAGGTGCAGGCGAAAAAGTTACCGGAGATTATTGGAAAAATAATAAAAAGACAAGTTCCGTACAACTTACCAAAATCGGTAATGCAACACACGGACGTACTATTGCAAGAGATAAACAGGGCAAAATTTATGTTGTAGCACATAACGGAGTTATTTTAAAAGATTCATGGGTTGAAATCAGCGCCCACAGAAAAACCGTTAAATCAGGCAACAGATGGTACGCTGTAGAAGGTAAAAATGCTGACGGATACGCAAGAACTGATGTTATTGATGCAAGCGGTAATACCCGTGTTATGTCGCACGATAACAAGATTCTGCGAGAAGATTATCTTGAAGCCCATAAAGCTTATGTAAATAAACCGAAATCAGAACATAATAATACGGTTTCAGGTCAAAAAGACGTAACTTATGTAAAAGATTCTAACGGAAAAGTCTGGTACTTTAACGACAAAACAGGAAGAGCGATTGTTAAAGACGGTTATAGAGACATAGTAAACAAAGAATCAGATTATGTCGCAAACAAACTGCATAAAGCCGCAGATGGTATTGGCACTGATAATAAGCTTCTTGAAGAAGGAGTTAACAATATCTATTCACGTGATATTTTGGTCGGTGTAAATAACAGGCTCAAAGCTCGGGGTTATAAAGGCGATAAACAAACTATGCCTGTAGAAGCATTGATTTTGGCTGAAAAAAGCCACGGTTCTGCCCGTCCTTTATTAAAGACACTTATTGACAGTGGTACCATGACAATAGAAGAACAGGCTCATACTTTTAAACGTGAACTTGAGCATGAAGTTCACGGAGGTTTAGGTATTACCTATACAGAAGATGTTAATGAAGTTATGCAGCTTGTTAACAATCGTGATGTAAGGCTGGAAGTAGAAGCACAATTTAAAAAAGATCATCCGGAGTTGAAGGAAAATGAAGGATCTTTAGTCCGTTCATATTTAGCCGGAGACGGTTTTTCTGCGCAGGAAGTTGACCAGTTTGATGCAAACTGGGTTAAAACCGGTGCTTATGCAGAAGCAAGATATGTTTATCAAGTCGATGGAAACGGCAATATAGCAGTTGATAAAAACGGTCGGCCGATCATAATGATTGATGAAGGAGATCAGGCACATAGAAATGGTGTTATAGGCAGACTTGTTTTTGATTATCAGGATAAAGAAGCGTTGAACAAAGGTTTGGAAGTTGTCAATGACGATCCGAACAGTTTTGATTATCAATATCTGGACAAACGAGCAGGCGAAGAAGTTGCCAAAGATCCAAAAGGAAAATATCAATCAAGATTTACAAATCAGGATAATATTCAGCGTTATCTTGCAGGATTTCATTCAGATGCAGAGACGGGCAAAGTAGATGCAGACAATGTGTCTGCAAGCAACACTATTTTGTTTAAAGGTGAAAAACCGCCGAGAATTCAGGCCGAAGAAAGTCTTTATGATGCCAAAAATGGTGATTATACTCATACTTTTGATAGTGTAGAGCCTGAAGTTTACTCTATAATGGCTGATTTGGTTAAAAACGGAGATGTTAAAGGCGTCAAAAATATGAATGACCTTTATAAAAAAGCTTTAGCCAGCACAAATGCACCTGATAAAGAAGATTATGGAGTTTACGAGGCTAGAAAGATAAAAGCAAATGCAATTCTTTCGGGACAATTTAATTATTCAGATGAAGAAATTGCTGATTACTGTATTACATTAATGCATACTATTGATGATTGTAAACAGAAGGGTGTCGCCGGATCGTTTGCTAATAATATGAAAGCCGGAGATTATATAGGTGCTTATGAGGAACAATTAAAGGGTATTTTACAAAATAATCCTCAAGTTCTAAACGCTGTTAAGGCAAAAATGCAAAAAGAGAATTTTATTACACGTGTTCAATTTACCACTCTGGATGGTGGTGAGGAGTCTGTAACAGATCATAAAGCAGAGCACCTGAGAATTATAGAAAGTATAAGACCTATCTCTAAAGATGAAGTATTCTATGATGAAAATGGTAAACAGATTACTGATCCTGCCAGAATAGAAGAAATTAAAGCTTCTAATATGGAATATGTGGAAGCTATGCGGTTAAATGTAGCTGAGTTAGAAAGAGAATTCAAAAAAGGTGTTGATACTGAAGGCTTGCTTTCAAATGCGGCAAATAGTGTATTAAGATATGTTCCTGTAAAGAATAGGGCAGATGTTCAGGCAGAATATCTTGATGCGAAACTCCAGCTTCAACAATTAGAAGCTGCTGCTCAGGGCAGATTACGCGATAGCAACGGTAAAGTTATTTCTGTGGAGGATCTTAAAAAGGAACATCCGGAGTTGTTAAATAAACTAAGCCGAGCAAACAGCAATTATAAACAATCAATTGCAATGGGCAAAGCTGGAATAGTCCTTGCTCCTGTTGTTGGCACAACAATAGTTGTTTCGGGTGGTACAGCTGCTTTAGGCTGGGGAACTTTAGGTACAGCAGCTGCAAGCGGGGTTACTGCAGGAGCAACAACTTATGCAGTTAATGCTGTTGATTATAATACTTCAAAAACAGGAAATACTGCGGAAGCGCGTGAACAAAATATGAAAGACAGTCTGGTTAATGGTGTTACAACTGCCATTGGTGTCGGTCAGATGAAATATATCGGCGGGCTTGCAAACAATATGGGAACAACAACAAGAACAGGCATAAGATTAGCAGCTACTGTTACAGCTGATACTGCAACAGGTGTTGGAGCAGAATATGTATCAACAGGAAGTGTTTCAACAGAGGGTCTCGTATCCAATTTGATATTGTCTGGAACAGGTAATTTAATTGGTGTTAAATCTCTCGGAGCTAAGGCAGATAAAACAGGAATCAATTCTGTGCTTCCTAAAACAAGTGATACTCCCGTGCTCAATCAAGCATCATCAAATGGTAAGGCTACACATTCCACTGTTCGGGTCGGTGAAAAAAAAGGTAGAGAGATTCAACAGGAAGTAAGTCAAGCTGTTTCAAATCCTGATATCTCAGGAGAAGATCTTGCACGTATAAGACACCAAGCAGACGGAATTTCAAACAGAGACGTACGCAGAGATGTTCAGAAAAAAGTTGATAAAGCTGCTGAAAATCTTTCTCCTCAGGAACGCGCATCATTTGATGCCGCAAACAGAGCCAATGCTCAGAACAATATTGATCATATCTTTGAAAAACACAGCGTGTTAAATGATGGCGATACACGTGTTATGAATGAATATATTAAAAACACTGATGATCCAGATGTTTTGAAAGATTTAAGAGAAAAATTAACTGAAAAAGAATATACTTACGGCGGTGTAACAGCAAATTACAACAGACTGAGAAAAGCAATAGACGACAGACTTGCAAGTCTTAATCCTGCTCCTGTAAAATCAAATATTCAACAGCATGATGATGTTGTTGCTATGCTTAATGAAAAAGCTCAGACAGGAAAAGGTTTGAATGAAAATGATTTTAAACAGGTAACGGCTTATCTTGAAACAATTACTGATGAAGCACAGTTTAAAGAGTTAACAGGGCTTTTAAACGGTAAAAAGATGACTTCCGTGCAGAAAAAACAGATCAAAGAATTACTTTCCGCAAAAAATTCTGAAATCAAGGCTTCTCACATACCTGATACAGTAGACGAAAGTGTTGAAGTTTCAACCCCTAATTCCGCCGATGCGGTAGACGAAGGCGTTGAAGTTTCAACCCGTAATTCCGCCGATGCAGTAGACGAAGGCGTTGAAGTTCCAACCCGTAATTCCGCCGATACAGTAGATGAAGGTGTTGAAGTTTCAACTCGTAATTCCGCCGATGCAGTAGACGAAGGCGTTGAAGTTTCAACCCGTAATTCCGCCGATGCGGCAGATGAAGGTATTGAAGTTAAACCTGAAAAAGTTGCTAATGATGCAAACGCAATTCAAGATGCAGAAATTCCCGCTCAACACAGAGATATGTGGAAAAGCTGTAAATCACGTATTGACACTCTGACACAGGAAATTGCAAATCTGTCAGACAAAGTTAATCCGAGAGAACTTTTAGTACGCGGTAAAGCTCTTCTTGCCGACCTTAAAACAATCGGACAAAGCGTAACCGGTTCTGTAAGAAGTAAAATACAAAATCTTTACAGCGACCTGAGGACAATGCTGAATAATGTAAAAGTTAAATTCCAGAATAACAGAACTTCTTCCGCACAAAAACCTTTTAAACTTATTACATCAGAGAAAGAAGCAATGGATTATTTTAAAAATAATATAGAAGAAAGAGCTATTATTTGGGATGGGGGTAAAAAAATAGAAGAAAGAAGCATGCGTAATTGTACTGATGGTAAACCATATTATATGTCTGTAGAGGATCGTACATGGTTATATGAAATTCATAACTCTTCCGGTACAGGTAATATTAATGCTGATTATTCTGCTCAGAGAAAAATGGGAACTCCCTGGAAAATACACATTTATGCTGACAGTCCGCAGGAATGGGCTAATGCAGCACAAGTAGCACTGCCGATTTTGCGTGAAAACAAGTTACATTACAAAACACTGTCTGCTGTTGATAAAAATGCATTTCTGAATTTGGAAAAAGCATTTGACGGGGGTATCCAAAAAGGCAAGGCTTTTACCGTCTATTTCAGATCGAAAGAAGAGTTTACACGAATAGCCCACACACTTGATGCAGCATTCCAAAAAAGCGGCTTACGATCCTCAGGCACAGTTGTGAATGAACGTCAAATTGGAAACTCAGGATTCCTTTCATACCGCAACGAACAAGCAGAACGTGGTGTATCTTATAATGTGGATGGAGTTGAAGATCCTTATCTGAAAAGTTTAGGCAATGCTGATGGCGGAGTTCAAAACGGCAATACATCCGTTGAACTGTCTGACGAAATAAAGAAGAACATTAGCCCGAATACCCAAACTTTATTGAAAAAGCTAGAACCGGGTCGAGAACTTATATCCAATGAAGGCGATAAGATATATACTTTCAGAAACAACAATGGCAAAATAGAAATAACTAATATAATAAACCGTGCAGCTCATGCAAACGGCAATACATCCGTTGAACTGTCTGACGAAATAAAGAACAACATTAGCCCGAATACCCAAACTTTATTGAAAGATAATCTAAAAGAACCTGGTCAAGAACTTACATTCCCTGAAGGCGGTAAGAGATATATTTTCAGAAACAATAATGGCAAAATAGAAATAACTGCACAGGGCGAAATAAAACCTGCAACTCATGCAGAAACAGCAGCAAATCTAAATAGTATAAAATCAGGGAAGTTCGAAAATTTGTCTGAAGAAATTTCTTCTACATTTGGACACAAAACCTGTGAATCACTTTCTAAATTAAAACCAAATCACAGGGTTGGATTTTATAGAGGAGATACTCACTATGTTGTAGAAAATATAAACGGAAAAATTGAAATTATATCAAAAACTCCGAAAGTAGAAGTAAATTTTGATATTCCTTTGTCTAACAGAACACCTGCAGGCAAAAACAATAAAGGTATAAGTATGAATGATGCCCTAACCAAAGAACAAAAACAAGTTTATAATTCGTCATATCAGGCATTTATGGACAGTAAGGACAATAGAATTATTCATACACATACAAATACTTTATCAACAGATAATTTACTTCATGGTACAACTTTAGAAGCCTTGATTAAAGACGGCGGAGTACTTGATAATGGTCTTGTCCCGCGTGAACTTTCAGGAAAGACAGCTGCTTCATATGCTGATGGATCAATACCTGATACTTTAACTCCGTTATGTACTGATACATGGGATGTCAGGGGAAATTACTCTATTAGAGATTATTTTGATTCCCGCAGTAATCATTGGAAAAATGACGGAGAAGCTAATTTCTTGCCAAATTCAAACCAGACAAGATCTCCATTTGTGCTTGTATTAGATACCAAATCTATTGATCCGACAATTATGAAAAATTCGTTTGAAGTTAATAATAATGGACAAAGTGTATTATTTGAACATGGAAATATGAGCAGAGGGCATAATTATCCGACTCATAGGGCACTTCCTATAGGTGCACCATCGAACTCTATTGAAAAGATAATTGTTGATACACGCATTGTAGATGGATACGAGTTAAATCAATTAAGAAGCAAAATTTTCCAAAATGACTTAGATATAAAATTATATGATTTAGATGGTAATGAAATATGGTATTAATTTAATTTACCGCACTTTTCACATTCAGGCTCGGCATGTGTCATAATTGTTACGTGTCCGAGCTTTTGTGTTATAAGATTTTCTATCTCATCACATATATTATGACATTTTTCTATTGTCATATCTTTCGGAAATAATATTGTAAGTTCAATGTCGGTTGAAGGCCCGCAGCGCCGTGCTTTGAGATTTTTTATCCCGAGAATGCATTTATTTTTATATGAATTGATTATTTCTTCAATCGACTTCATATCTTCAGGCGGCAGCGAACCGTCAAGAAGGTTATTCAAGGTTTCTTTTGAGATAGAAAATCCTGCCTTTAAAATAAACAAAGCAACCAGAATTGCAATAACAGGGTCTAAAATATGTATTCCTGTTATTTTTATCAGGATTAAGCCTGCCATTACACCGAGTGATGAGTAAATGTCAGTTCTCAAATGCTCGCCGTCCGCAAAAAGCGAGATAGAATTTGATTTTTTTGCAACTTTAAAAAGAACACTGCTTACAAAAAAGTTTGCCGCGACAGCAAAAAGCATTACCGCAATGCCTAAAGTCGTATCGACTTCAAAAGCTTCACGCATAAAAAGTTTTTTGCAGGCTTCGTAAATGATGTAAAAAGCCGCAAAAATTATCAATCCGCCCTCGATAAACCCTGACATATCTTCATATTTCCCGTGTCCGAAAGGGTGTTCTTTGTCTGCAGGCTCCGATGATTTCATAACCGCAAAAAAAGTCAGAACTGATGCCAGAAAGTCGCTCATTGAGTGAATTGCTTCGGATATTATACTTATTGAGCCGGAAATTATTCCTGCTATGAATTTTAAGATAATTATTACGGCGTTTGAGGTTATTGAAAGCCCAGCTGCCAGTTTTTTTTCAGTTGTTATGTCCATTACCGTTACCCGCTGCTATTATTTTCAGGCTTATTAAAAACTGCGTCCTCTGCTAAAGCGAGATCGTGAAAAGCATTACTTTCTTTTCAAGCATTTTAACATGGTTTTGGTATTTTTATCAACCCTTAGCGACTCGCAGATTTTTTGAATGCTTTTGTTGAAAGTCCAATCATCCAGATTTGATTTTTTCAGATATTCAAGTGTCTGTTCGGGAAATTGAGTGTAACAGACAGAAAGCGCCCATGCTGCAGACATTCTTGCATAATATCTGTCGTCTTTAAATTCATCAATCAGTTGTAACACATCTTGTATGAAATTTATATCAATGTAATATGAAATAAGCATCACATACCCGAAACGTATATCATATTCTTTTTTCGATTTAAAATACGGCTGAATAAAGTCCCATACAAGTTTTTTATTGTTCTTAGTGAATTTAAGGCTGTTGCAGAAGCTGTCGCACACAGCCCAGTTGTTGATTTTGGGAATGAAGTTTTTTACAAGTTTTATAACTTTATCTGCAGGAAGTTTTACAAGTCCTATAACCATTCCCTGAAGCATTACTTCTTCCATATATTCAAATTCGGTTTGTTTAAGAAAGTCTTCCCACTGTCCGTTTTTGTAAATTTCTTTTGCGATTTTGCGCAGTTTTGGAAGTCTTACACCCAGAACATTATTAATATTCGGGATTAAAGATGCCGAAAATTTTTGAAACTCTTTTTCCGATTCGCTGATAAGTCTTTGTTTTATGTCCATGTAAGGATTTTAGCATAACTCTGTTTATTTATCTACAAATTCCCAATGATACCCGTATGCCGTTTCTCTTTTTTTGTTACAGACATCTTTTATCGCGCTATATGCCGCATAGCTTTGCGACAATCCTTTTTTTATCAGCATTTCATTTGCGTCTTTTGCTTTTTCGAATACTTCTCCTGTTTCAATACATCTGATCTTTTTGGGTTCATGTCTTGTAGAACGGTAAGGTTTAATTTGCTTTTGAATGTCAAGGAATATCTCTTCACTAACCCTGTAAGTTCCTGCAGTAGTGTCGTTATTGATTAATCTGATTACATAATGTGATTTTTTATTTGTTGAGTTTGTCATAAATGTCCTCCTTTTGACCAGTCTCATTTGGTAATTTATTGTTTCCAAAAATGCTTGTTATATAGCTATTTAGGGAATTTTTGATAAATCAGATTTGGTAGAAAATAGCAATAAAAAAATCCATAATTTTAAATATGGCTAAATCTGATTTAAAAAAGCTTGGTAAAAATATAAAATTTTTGCGAAAATCTAAAGGGTTATCGCAGGAAAAATTAGCTGAAATAATAAACAGAAGCCGTAATTATGTTGGTATGATTGAACGGGCAGAAGTTAACACACCTGTTGATACTCTGTTTGATATTGCCAAAGCTTTAAATTCTGATATCAAAGTACTGTTTACATAAGTTTAAGGATTATTGATAATATTATATTTTTGTTACACTTTCTTCAAAAGTACAACCGCATGCGCTTCAATTGCAAGCTCTTTGCCTACCGCATCCATTTTTTCATTTGTTTTAGCTTTTATGGAAATTCTGTCAGGATCAATCGCAAGAATTTCACATAGGACTTCTTTCATCTTCGGAATATAGGGCATCATTTTCGGTTTCTGGGCAATAATGTTGCTGTCAAGGTTTTCTATAACGTATTTTTTTTCTTTAATAAGTTTATATACATCCGTTAAAAGTTTTGTGCTGTCTGCATCTTTATAAAGTTCATCAGTATCCGGGAAAAGAGTTCCGATATCCGCAAGTGCAAGAGCACCGAGCATTGCATCAATAATCGCATGGATTAAAACATCAGCGTCTGAATGTCCCAAAAGGCCTTTTTCATGGGTAATTTTAACCCCGCCGATTATTAAGTCCCTGCCTTCCGTCAGTTTGTGAATATCGTAGCCTAATCCGATTCTATACATATTTTTATCCTTTGTGAATTACTTTATGAGTTCGGTTGTAAAGCAAAATTTATCAATAGCTTTTACAAATCCGTTGTTTTCGACAGTATCGGTTACAAAGTCCGCGCATTCCTTTAATTCAGGTGTAGCGTTGCCCATTGCAACTTTTATTCCGCCTGATTTTAAAAGTTCAATATCGTTATTCTGATCTCCGATTGTCAGAACCTCATCTTTTTTTATTCCCCATTTTTTGCATAAATATTCTACGGCATTAGATTTTTTTGCATCTATATTGGAAATTTCGCAAAAATACGGGGTTGATTTGACTATATAAAGGTCAGGATACTGGTTTTGAAGATAGTTAACCCAGCGTGTTACCGTATCTGCATCTCCGTATTTGATTGCGAGGATTTTATTTACATTTTTAATTTCCAGAGTATCAAACGGGCATACCGTATAATTTATATATCTTGCATCAGTGTACTGTTTTATTGTTTCATCGTCTTTTTCTACGTATAAAACATCGTCCATGTAAAGATTTATGTGAATATTATTCTCTTTAGCCCATTTTATGATTTCTTTTGCTTTTTCGGGATCTAAATCTTTTCTGTAGTATACTTCTCCGTTTTCTTTATTTTCCTTAATCATTCCGCCCTGATAAGATACAATAGGTGTATCAAGACCGAGTTCGTCTGCCAGAAATGTTGCTGCTTTGTGCATTCTGCCTGTTACAAGAACAACTTTAACCCCGCCTGCGGTAAGTTTTTTTACGCAGGCTTTGACTTCAGGCGTAAATCCGCCGAAGTCCCAGTTGAAAATTGTTCCGTCTATATCTGTCGCTACCATTTTAATATTTCTAGACATATTATTTTATTCCTTAATTTGTGCGCGTAATAATGCGCAAAGTGTTTTTGCATCATTAATTTGTCCGTTATTAATCATTTTTAATACATCATTATATGTGTATTCAAAAGCCTGAATAATTTCGCCTTCATCAGGGTGGCAGTGAGTAAATTGTAAATTTTCCGCTTTATAAAGGTAAAGTTTTTCATCACTGTAACCCGGTGATGTGTATACATAACCCAGATCAGTCCATTTATCGGCGCAATATCCTGTTTCTTCTTCCAGCTCGCGTTTTGCGGCTTCAAACGGGTCTTCTCCGGCTTCAAGTTTTCCTGCCGGAAGTTCGAACATTATTTCTTTTATCGGATAGCGGAATTGTTTTACAAGAAGAATTTTATCATCTTTTATTGCAAGAACAACAACTCCCCCTGAGTGTTTTACTACTTCCCTGAAAGATTCCCTGCCCGTTGGCAGTTCAATTTTATCTTTATAAAGTTTTACAACCCTGCCCTCAAAAACAAGCTGTGAATTAATTGTTTTTTCCGTAAATTCCATACTTTTATATTAGCATAAAAGCGATTAAATTTAATATTTGTAAAAAATATTTGAGTAAATAAAAAATAAAAACGGGTCTGACAAAAGTCAACCCGTCTTTATTAGGAGGAGGTGGGATTCGAACCCACGGTACGCGTGAACGTACGACAGTTTTCAAGACTGCTCCAATCAACCGCTCTGGCACTCCTCCAGTAAGTTATTTGGATGTAGTCTCATTTTATTATATCAAAATATTTTGTCAAGAGAAGTTATTGCCATAAAAAAAAGCTATGTACATTTGAAGTGCATAGCTGTTGATTAGGGATATGTGTATCTTAGTTCTCTAAGGAGTATGGTTATATATTAGCAGACGAAATCTTAAATGAAATCGTAAAAATGTATGATGTTTTATAATCCTTTTTCAATTTGTAAAATAATGTAAAATTTTTGCTATAAAAGTAGCATAAAGAATTATTTTTCGACTTATAATGCATGGAAAAAGCAATTTTAAGGAAGCATTATGCGGATATATTCAATTACATCAGCAAACGTAAGAAAATATTTGTCAAATAATACCAAAGCACTTTTACAGAATAATGCGGATAACATGTCAGATACCGTTTCTGACAAAATTAATTTTGGTGTCGGGGAAGATTACGGCGGTGTTGATCTTGATGCTCCGGAAAATCCTAATACCGGTAAACCGGGATTTAAAAAAGGTTTGCTTGGTATTGCGACTATTCTGACATTCCCTGTATCTGTACCGGCATGGCTTCTTTATCAGAAATACAAAGAGAAACATGAAGGCGAAATCAAAACGAATATGAATTTCGATAACATTGAAGATTAATTTGTGATATAATTCTTTTATGTTTGACAGTTTAAGTGAAAAATTACAGGAAATTATAGGCCGAACACGGGGAAAAGAACTTACTGCCGAAAATATGCAGGAGGCTTTGCGTGAGATAAGACGTGCGCTTTTGGATGCGGATGTGAATTTGCGTGTTGTTAAAGCTTTTATTTCTTCTATCAAGGATAAAGCAGAAGGCGAAAAAGTTCTTGAAGGTGTTGACCCTTCACAACAGTTAATCAAAATTGTTCATGATGAGCTGATTAATCTTCTCGGCAGTGAGCAAAAACCGCTTGATTTTTCTGGGAATCCGAATTTGATTATGATGCTGGGGCTTCAGGGGTCAGGTAAGACAACTTCTTCGGCAAAACTTGCGGTCAAATTGAAAAAAGAAGGCAGAAAACCGCTTCTTGTAGCATGCGATGTATATAGACCGGCTGCAATTTCTCAATTACAGACTTTAGGTAAAGAAATTGAAAATGAAGTGTTTACAATTACCGACTGTCTGGATGTTCAGCAAATTGTGCGCGGGGCAATTGATTATGCAAATCAGAACGGATTTAATACATTAATTCTTGATACTGCAGGACGTTTGCAGATTGATACTGATATGATGGCGGAACTTCTTTTGATTGACAGAATTTTTCATCCCTCCGAAAAACTTCTTGTAATTGACGCTATGACCGGTCAGGAAGCTGTTAATGTTGCGGAAAACTTTGATGCGCAGCTAGGTTTAACCGGTCTTGTTTTGACAAAACTTGACGGCGACAGCCGCGGCGGTTCAGCCTTGAGCGTTGTTTACTGTACCGGAAAACCGATAAAATTGACAGGGACGGGAGAAAAACTTAACGCTCTTGAAGATTTCTACCCCGAACGTATGGCAACACGAATATTAGGTATGGGCGATATTGTTTCTCTTGTTGAGCGTGCGCAGGAAGTTTTTGATGAAAAACAGGCACGCGAGCTAGAAGAAAAAATGAGTAAGAATAATTTTTCTTACAATGATTTTCTAAAAATGCAAAAACAGATGCAGGCATTCGGCTCTATGGGAAATCTTCTCGGCATGCTTCCGGGGCTGAATATCGGAAAAGACGACAGGGATAAAATTTCCCACGAAGGTGAAAAGCAGTTCAAAAAAATGGAAGTTTTTATATCAAGTATGACTCCTGAAGAACGAGCAAACCCAGATATAATTAATACCAGCCGTAAAAAACGTATTGCAAAAGGCTGTGGCATGGATTTAGCGGAAATTAATACATATATAAAACAGTTTGAAGCTATGCGTATGATGATGAAGGGAATGTCTGATATGAAAGGGATGTTTGGCAAACTCGGCGGCGGCATGCCAGATATGAGCAAAATGGGAAATTTAGGCGGTATTGGCGGTTTCAAAGGCAAACTCGGCAAACATGCTATGAACAAAGCCATGAAAATGATGAGAAGATTTAAGTAAAAGATACTTTGTCTTTTTGTCAAAATTTGCTTTGGCATACAAAAGAGGGTTGATGTATGAAAAAATGGTTTATTATTTTAGGAATAATGTTGTTGTTTTCTTCCGGAGTTTATAGTGCTGAATTGGCCGACGGAGAAAAGACTATTTTGTCAAATTATATTCAAAGCATAAATAAATCTTTGAAGGATAACACCGAACTTTCCGGAACAGTTCAGGTTTACTTTGATGTAAAGGGAAATCATAGCTTAAATTCATATAAAATAATAAGTTATAATAATAAAGAAATTGCGGAGCTGATTGATAATTCCTTAAAATTACTTGTAAAATCACCGGAAAATTTTACAAAACCGAAATTCAGATTTATAGCAAATTTTACAGCCGAAAATGGCAGGATTAAAACAGAAATTTTAAGCAGGAATTATACGATACCTGAGAGCAAACAGGGTGATAAAATTTCCCGGTATTACAGTAAGCTTATAAAACAATTGAATGAACAGATGAATTTATCTCCTGATGCAGATTACATAGGGCTTGATGATGTTATTCTTGAACTGAATATTTCAAGTATTGGAAAAATTAAGAAAATAAGACTTCTTCAATCATCCGGAGATAAAAATTATGATGATAAAATATGTAACTATTTTCTTGAAAAAAGAGTAGAGATGCCTCCGACTGCTGCATTAACAAACGGTTACTATTCTTTAATTATAAGTATAGAGCCTGCATCCGAGGAAGCGCGGGAAGAATATAAAAATTACGTGAAGCAAGTATCTGAAGAAATTGAGAAACAAATAGGTTATTTTGTTGAAAATCCGATTTATTTTACATTTGATAAAACCGGTGCAGTAGAAGATGTTAAAATATATAATGACTATGATTTTATATATTCTCCAGCTATTATTGCAGAGTTGAAAAAAATTAGAGTAACGCCATATTCAGGTAAGTTAAAAGGTAATATCGTAAATGTATTATATATAAACAACAATTCCGTAAAGAATATCATTAATTATTACAACAAAAAAATGACTCCGGTATTAAAAGAAGCATTTCCCGAATTCAATACTTTATCCCTTAAGCCTGTTAGATGCCTTGTTCTCATGAATAAAAACGGACATGTCGAAGAAGTTACATTAATTACGTCATCAGGTTCACAACAGATTGATAAGGATACAATTAACGCAATAAAATATAATTCGTATGAACCATATATAAACAGTCCCACCGAAAAATTTGTGTTTAATATAGCAATCTATAACTTGAATAAATATTTACGCCGGTCTTATGCGGCTTATGCAAAAACCGTTACATCATACACACTGGGCAATGTTCCGAATATTGGTTTACATTACATGAAAACTGCAAAAATTCTTTTTACTATAAAAAAAGATGGAAAAATCAAGAAATATACACTTCTTGATGCAAGCGGCAGAATAATAAACGAAAAACCGGTTGAGGATAGTTTGAAAAGATTAACTTTCCCAAAATTTCCACCAAATATTGATGCTGATGAACTTGATATTTTTGTTGACTTATATAATCCCGATAATTTTGCTATGACAAATATTATTATGAATTCAACAGCAATTATCTCTGAAATTCTTTATATGATACTAAGGGGGACATTATATTGATTAAGAAATTATTACTTTACATCTGGTTTTATATTAACAAGATTTCAGAGCTCGTTTTATTTACCCGCAATGATAGAAAGTCATTACGGGTAACAAAGCAGCACAGCAGTTTCATTAATTTTACAATTCTTTATACCACAGCTTTTATGTTAATACTTACAAATATTGCTTTTGCTGAAGAAATTGATGCTAATAAATTTGTTGAACAATATGGCAAAGAAGTTCAAAGTCTGATAAGAAGTAACTTAAATTATAAAGGTGATGAAAATGCTGTTACAGCAGTAAATTATACGATTAACCCGGACGGAAGCGTTACAGATATAAAACTTGAACAAGCGAGCGGTACAAACTTTGACAAAGCTGTAATTGAAGCAGTACAAAAATCTGCACCATTTAAACCGTTTCCTGAAGATGTGAATCTTGTAAATATAAAAATGACAAGCGGATTCCAGCACATAGTACAAAAATCTTTATCTGCAAGAATGTCTATAATGCCAATTGAACCGCCTGCTCAAGCTCAAGAAGCTTATAAAAAATATATGGACAATGTAAATAAATATATATTTGATCGAATTCCGACAATATACAGTCATATTCCACAAGAGCCGGTTATTAGCTGTACTATTTTAAAGGACGGTACAATAACGAATTTTAAGATTTTGCAATCATCAGGTATTGAAGAATATGATAAAAAGATTATAGAAACATATTCCAAAATGAGGCTTGAACCTTTCCCTGAGGAGCTAAATATCTATGAGGAATTACCTTATTCTGTAAGAATTTACAGTCAAATAAGAAGAACACCTTCACTGGGTGTACCGGGGTATTATTTCAGGTAATTAAATTTATTTCTTTTTCACAACAATGTCATAACCTAAAATATCAAAAATTTCCAGAAGTTCCGTAACCTTTATAGTGCCGTTGCGGAGTTTGTTTGTAAGATTTTCAAGAGAGTCGGTTTTGTTATATTTGTGATTAATATCAACTTTCAGCCTTGTTAGCGTCTTGCCTTCAAATGCCGTTAAGAGTTTAATGACATTTCTGATATTATCTTTTGACAAAATATATTCATTTTTCATTCCATTACTATATATTGTCAAAAACTTGACAATCTAATTGTATACTTGTATTATCTAATTGTATAATTAGATAATATTATTATAGGATTTGAAAAATGAATAGAAGAATTGCATTCACACTGGCAGAGATTCTCATAACCCTCGGGATTATAGGGGTAGCCGCTGCAATGACACTACCTGCATTGATTGCAAATTATCAAAAAAAAGTGTTGGAACAGCAGGCAAAACAAGCTTATTCATTACTCAGCGGAATTTTTAACAAAATGGCTTTTGATGAAGAGGTAACTGATATTTGTCAAACAAGCTTTGTATCAAATTACCCGCAAAATGATGATGAAGCATACAAAAATTATCTTCCGCAAATTTTAGGAAAATATATTGAAATTACGGGAAATCATGTTTGTGCTGATTCTTCTGATAAAAAATGTTTCATTAAATATTTGAATTCATCAAATACAAATGATGGTGCAGCAGAACCGGATGCATACTGGTTATATTTAAAAAACGGAATGAAAATGAATATAACAATGGATAGAGATGTCGGTTTCTGGGGACGTTTAATTGTTGATGTAAACGGGGATAAAGCCCCGAATACTTGGGGAAGAGATGTATTTTACTGGCACATAAAATGCGGGGATAGTCCTTCTTCTATCTATCCAAGAGCAGGAGTTGTATATTCAAATGGAAATTCTAATGATTACTGGAAGACTACAAGAAAATGGGACTTAAAATGTTCTACAACCGAAACTTCATTAGGATCAGGATGTACTGCAAGGTTAATGGAAAATGGCTGGGTTATGGATTATTAGAATTAAAAAAATTATTCTTTGCTGTTTTTTACGATTATCAGGTTAATATATTCCATACGGCTTTTGATTTCTGTAATACATTCATAATTTGTTTCATAAAGGTTATCAATTGACTGCTTTATAACATCGAGGCTTTCAATAATTTCTTTTTCCTGTTTTTTGTTATCCATAATACACTTCACTTGCTTTGACTAATAGTTATATTAATACATATAATAGTGTAATTAAAATTTACTGTCAAGTCATATATTTTAACATTATGGATTTTGAGCAGTTTAAAAAACGAATTGGATTGAAAATAAAGTATTACAGAAATCTAAGAGATTTAACCCAAGAAAGTTTGTCTGAAAAGATTTCTTGTACTGAAAATTATTTAAGCTTAATCGAAAACGGACATAAAAATATCAGTTTAAAGATGGTGCACAAAATATCTGAAGCTTTGAATATCAATGCTGCAAAACTTTTTGATGTCAATGATTAAGTTTCAGTATCTGATTGGATCACGAAACAAGTTCGGAATGACTAAAGCAGAAAATATAGATGTCATCCGAATTTATTTCCGCATTTTGAATAAACATTATCCTTTCATGCCAAAAGACTAAAACTTTTTGAGCTTAGCATACGCTGCATCCATAGCTTTTACGCCCTGACGGCCGAAGTCAATCGTATACATCATGCTGTCGCCGATTTGCGTAACTTCTTTTATATGCCCGATACCAAGTTTGTCATGGAAAACTCTTTCGCCTTCATTGAAAACGTATTCAATCGGGGTTGTTGTCTCCATTTTTTTCTGGCGTTCTGCTTCTGCCTGCTGCTGGATAAGTTCTTTTTGCTTCTTTTCTTCAAGCATGCGTTTTATTGCATTATCTTTAAAGAACTCTTTTACTTTCTGTTCATCCCGTTCTTTATTTTCTTTTGATTTTACAAGGATTGTACGGGATGGAGTTCTTTGAGGTTGTTTAATATAATTCGAATTTTGTTTTTGCCTGTCTGATTGCGAATTTCCTGTTGCAAGCCCGCGAGTCGGGGCTACAAAACCTTTACCAAAACCCGTTGACGGCTTAATATATCCGTAACTGTCAGCTTGGGCTGCAGAATAAGAAAAGTCCGACTTGCCTGTACGAGCTTTTGATACTGCATTTTGGAAGGTTGAAGTACCGCTTGTTGAACCTTCAAATCCGATAGAATTAAGCAGTTGACGCGGAATTTCTTCAATAAATCTTGAAGGATTGTAATACTTGTATTCACCCCACATCTGGCGGCGTTTAGCTGATGTAAGGTATAATTTTTCTTCCGCACGTGTAACGCCTACATACATCAAACGACGTTCTTCTTCCATTTCGGAAGGCACATTAAAGGTTCTTTGGTGAGGGAAAACTCCTTCATCACAGCCTGCAAGAAATACTACGGGAAATTCAAGACCTTTTGCGGAGTGCAGTGTCATCAAAGTTACGTTGTTTGATATATCGTCCATTCCGTCAAGGTCAGAAACTAGAGCAACCTGCTGTAAAAATTCTCCGAGCGCGTTTTCAGCATCTTCGGGGACAAATTCGCCCGCAACGTTTACAAGTTCCTGTAAGTTTTCAATATCTGCTTCGCTTTCCGGAGTATTCTGCGCCTGTAATTCTGCCAGATAACCTGTTTTTTCTATGACAAGGGTTACAAATTCCTGCAGGGTGTATGAATTTACAGCATCCTTAAATTTCAAAATAAGCTGTGAAAAATCACGCAGTTTTGCTCTTGTTCTCGGCGGGATTTCGATAGCTTCTTCAATTCTCTGACAGGCTTGAAAAAGGCTTATATCTTCTTTATCGGCAAAATCAGACAAGTTTTTAATTGTAGTGTCGCCGATTGAACGTTTCGGAACATTCACTATTCTTCTGAAACTCTGTGAATCGTCAGGATTATAGATTAATTTCAGATAAGCAATTATATCTTTAATTTCCTTACGGTCATAGAATTTCAGACCGCCGTAAATCCTGTATGGGATTCCTGCAGCCATACAGGCTTCTTCAAGCGCACGGGATTGTGAATTTGTACGGTAAAGTATTGCATAGCGGTTGTAGTCTCCGCCCGAATCCTGTTTTATGCGGCTTGCGATAAAGTTCGCTTCATCAGCTTCGTCCTGCGCCTCAAAGTAATCTATAAGCTCGCCTTCGCCTTTATTTGAATAAAGAACTTTATCAACACGTTCTGTATTGTTTTCAATAATTGCGTTTGCAACATTCAAAATATTGGCGGTCGAACGGTAATTCTGCTCAAGTTTGATTAGTTTAGTCTTTTTAAAGTCTTTCTGGAAATTCAAAATAATAGTGTAATCAGCGCCTCGCCAGCTGTAAATGGATTGGTCAACATCGCCTACAACGCAAAGCGAACGCTCGTCGGGAATTTCAGCTTCGTTATTGGTGTATAGCATATTGATAAGCTTGTATTGAGCCATGTTGGTATCTTGAAACTCGTCTACCAGAATATGCTGAAATCTGTCATAATACAATTGACGAACTTCTTTGCACTGCTCAAGAAGTTTTACGGTAAGCATGAGCATATCGTCAAAATCTATTGCATTATTGTTATTTAATGTATTTTCGTATTCTTCATAAATCGCGGCAATTTTTTGGGATTTGAAATCTCTTGCAAATGTTGCAAATGTATATGCATCCTGCATTTTGTTTTTTGCATTTGAGATAACTGTTTTTACAAGTTTCGGCGCATAAACTTTATCATCAAGATTTAATTTTTTTACTGCCTGCTTGATTACCGCATTGCTGTCTGTTTCATCATAGATAGAAAAATTTTTGTCTAATCTTTTTCCTGATTGAAAGCTGTAATTTTCAATATTCTCTCTTAAAATTCTACCGCAGATACCGTGGAAAGTGCCGACCCACATATATTTTACGACATTTTCGCCTAATATATTTCCGAGACGTTCTTTCATTTCTTTAGCTGCTTTATTGGTAAATGTTACAGCTAAGATATTACGCGGTCTGACACCGTTTTGTATAAGATAAGCTATTCTTGAGGTGAGTAATTTAGTTTTTCCGCTCCCTGCACCTGCCAGTACAAGCAACGGCCCCTGAACGGTTTGAACAGCCTCTCTCTGCTCTTTGTTAAGATTATCAAGTATATTTTCCATATCCCTATTCCCAAAATCAAATTTTTGTGATATAATCAGCATAAACTAAAAACGTAAAGATTGCAATCAGAAAGTAGGAAAAATGGTGAAAACTGACGATATTAAAGTATTTATGGGATCTGAAGACGAAAATAAAGAAAAACAAAATTCAATTGTGGTGCCGATAGATGATGATATGGACACCGTGGCGTCAGATTCACCTGATACCGTTGATGAACTTGCAATGGAACTTGCTACAATTCAGCAGTCAGCAAAAAGAATTGCGATAATCGGAAGCCGTAATCTTCCGATTACACACCAGCAGATGATTGAAACTTTAACAACCGCACTTGTAATGCAGGGAAATACAATTATTACATCAGGCGGTTCATCAGGTACAAACGCTGCGGCAATCAGAGGTGCAATGAAAGCTAACCCTGACAAATTGAAAGTTATTTTACCGCAGACAATAGGACAGCAGCCTTCTGATGTTCAAAATCAGCTTATCGGTGTTCCGAACATTGTAGAACACCCTGACCGCGCTATGATGACACTTGCTGATGCATCAAGAGTTTGCAACAGAGAAATTATTGATGATTGTAATCAGCTGATATGCTTTTTATCCCATACAAGTAAAACTTTGCATAATGCCGTTCAGTACGCTGAAGAAGGACACAAAGTTATTACTGTATTCTATTTGGATTAATAAAAAGGATATTTTATATATAAATGTCATTAAGCAAAATGGTTATTGCGAATATATTAAACAATCAGAGTATAAAAAATTTATATTTTGAAACGGGTTGGTCTATAGAGGCTTTGAGGCAACTGGAGTTTGCTTGTAACGATTTTAATGAAGCAAAAGAAGTTTATAAATACAGACAGTTGGAGGTTCCGTCTGATTTGTTAACAAAAAAATTTTTTTCCGATACCCAAAATCGGATTTTATTTCTCAATACTTTTGTGTATTAAAAGATGATATATTCGGAAAACAGCTTGTATACTTTAAAATTTCTTACATTTAAAAGAGATTTGTATTTGTGTTAAAATATATATTATCATCAAGTTATGAAAGATTCCTATGAATGAAAAATTAAAAAAACTTACCGGCAAGAATAAAAATGATTATGAAGCAATAGCAAAAGATTTAGTCAACAAGCCCGATATTGAACTTTTTAAAGAGCTTGTTGATAATGATGAATTTTTATTTGACTTTGTAAAAAATAACGTTGCAGATAGAATTGCAGGACAGGTTAATGAGACAAATTATTTGAACCTTATACAGTTTTTGAAATATTATTCGCCTTCTTATGAAGATATCATTGTTTCCACTTTTATAAAATATGCAGATGAAGATTTGACGGATATTCTTCTTGACAAATTTGAAAACGGAACAACAGAAGAAAAAATTTATGCAGCAAAATATTTTGCAAAAATTCAGGATCCTCTTGCACATGAATTTTTGAAAATGAATGCGTATTCCGAAAATGAATATCTGGCGCAAAACTGTGCTTCGGCGCTTGCTCAATGGAATGATAGAGAAGTATATAACATTGCCGTTACAAAATTACACAGCGGAGACGATTTTGAAAGCCTTGCCGCAGTAAAATTTCTTGCTGCATACGGAGACAAATCTGCTGTGCCGGCTATAATAGATACAATGAAACATTCTGCTATGCCTGAAAATATTGCAGGAGAAATTCCGTATCTGGAAAATCTTTTTGATTTGATAGATAAATCTTATGAGGATGCTTTACTTGTATTAAACAATATTATAAACGGCTTAGGCGAAATTTTGCCTTTATCAATTGTGTTTGATTTTGAACTTTTTGAAGTTTTTGAAAAACTTATTAATAATTATGATGACAGCAAATGTGCTGTTACTATTTTGAACGCTAAAGAAAAATTTGATACCCTGACTGAAAATGAGGAGTATCTTTATGATGAAGATAAAGATACGAAAAATGAAATTTCAGACATAAAAAAATTGTTGAAAAGTGTTAATAAGAAAAATCTTGAAAAATATGTTAATGATGAATTAAAAGAAAACAGTCCTCTTGTGTTTATTGCACTTGATTTTGCAACAGATGTATTTGCGATCAGAGAACTTTTAAAGTCCAATAATCAGACTTTGATTTTAAAGACAGCAGAAGTTTTGAAGAATTTAGGCAGCTTTGATGAAACAGCAAGAACTGTTGCATTACTAAAAGTTACGGATATTAACATAAAAGCAATAATAAGAGCCTTGTAATTTTACTATATTTCATAATCTATGCCGTGTTTGGCAAAAAGACTGTTAAAATAGTCTTTATTTTCAAGAATATTTTTTTGTTCCAGAGTCATATCCATAACCCAGTTAAATTTGTGGTTATTTATATTTTTTTCTTTTAGCGAACGGTTTATGTATTGTGTGAAGAGTTTATTTGCTTCAACGCTGAAATTCCTTTGTTTCGCTGCTGATGGTTGAGAAGAAATTTTATCTGCCAGTGCTTTCGCTTTTAATGCAATGTCTTTAAAAGCGGGCGCAGTATCTTTTGCTACGGTATCAAGCAGTTTATTTCTGTCCTGAAAAGAGGTTACAGAAGGTTTGAATTTATATTTTGCATGAAAATAAATTGCGGTGTCTTTTGATTTTATTGAGAAAGTTTTGATGTTGTTTTCAAGCATCTGGATAATACTTGCAAGACGCAGAATTTCTCCAAAAAAATAGTTTTTCCGCCTGTATTCAGGAATTACATTTATAAGCAGACCTGTCATATAATCCGTATTCTCAAAATGTGTATACTGTTCAAATCCTAGTAATTTCCCGAATTTATTCTTAAGCTCTATAATAAATCTATAGCCGTTTCCGTATGAATCCTCTTTAACATTAACATTTAATTCTCCGGCTTTATTGTGCGGAACAATTAAAGAACATAATTTTCTTGTTTCATCCGGTCTATAAAGTTTTATTGATGGTTTCACGGTATTAACTTTTATCATAAAAAATATAATACTCAAAAACAAAAATTTTTGCGCTGATTTCATAACTTGATTTGTTATGTTATAATTTGGATATCTGAAAGGATAATGATTAATGAAAACAATAAAAATAACCAAAATGCAGGGCTGCGGAAACGATTTTGTAATTGTTGATTATCCCGAATTTGAAAAAACAGGCATGAAAATGGATGAACTTGCCGTAAAATTATGCGACAGACATTATGGTGTCGGAGCAGACGGAATGATTATACCTGAAACAGATGCTAAAGATACCGATTTAGGCTGGTACTTTTATAACTCTGACGGTTCAACAGCTCAAATGTGCGGAAACGGAATGAGATGTTTTGCAAAATATGCCTATGATAACAAATTTGTTAAGAAAAAAGCATTCAGCGTGCAAACGCTTGCAGGTGTTATAAAACCCGAACTTTTAGAGAACGGACTTATAAAAGTAAATATGGGAAAACCGATTTTGGAAGACAAAAAAATTCCATTCTGGGGTGAAAGAACTATAACAGCTCTCGATAGAGAATTTGATATAACCCCTGTATCTATGGGAAATCCTCACTGTGTTATTATTACAGATGAAGATCCTATGGAATTGGCAGAAAAATACGGATCTGTTATTGAAAAACACGAGTATTTCCCGGAAAAAACAAATACGGAATTTGTAAAAGTAAAATCCCGTATGGAAATTGATATGCGCGTTTATGAACGCGGATGCGGAATTACTTTAGCCTGCGGAACAGGTGCCTGCGCAAGCGTTGTTGCATGTGTTTTAAATAACTTAACAGAAAATAAGGTTAAAGTTAATCTTCTCGGCGGGCCTGTATTTGTTGAATGGCAAGGCTCAAAGGATAATACGCAGGAAAATATTTACTTAATAGGCTCGGCAAATTACAGCTTTTTTGCAGAGTATATATTGTAAAATAAGCTGTTTCCATGATATTATTATTCCATACACTAGAATAGGAGAAATTTAATATGAAAAATTACGAATTACTAACTGTATTTAAACCGAGTTTGGATGCAGAAGAAGTAGATAAAGCGCTTGAAGCTCTCGGAAAAACTGTTTCCGATTTAGGCGGAAAAGTTGTTTCTACTGACAAAACAGGCAGAAAAAAATTGGCTTACGATATTCAAAATTTCAGAGACGGATTTTTTGTAACTTCTGTTGTAAGCCTTCCGGAAGATAAGACTGCAGAATTCAGACGCCAGCTTAGATTAAGCGACAGCATTTTAAGAACAATGTTTTTAGAAGCTTCAAAAGCAGGAGTATAAAAATATGAGCCTTGCAAAATCAGTAGTTACAGGAACAGTATACAGAGCACCGGAAAAACGTTTTACACAGAATAACGTTGCGGTATCTGCTTTTGTTCTTAATATCGGTGAAAGAGAAGAAACTCTTATCAGAGTTCTTTCCAAAAGAACTGCTCTTGATGAAATAGTTTCATCTCTGGCTAAAGGCGAGCGGGTTCTTGTAGAGGGAAGACTTCAGACAGCAGCCGTAAAATCAGATGACGGTACTGAAAGAAGAATTTACGAGATTGATGCTAACACAATTGAAAAATTGGGTGAAGGTTCATCTGCTCCCGCAAATCAAAAGTTTGGAACGGAAGAAATCGTTAAATTTGAATCGGATGACCTGTCAAACGAATTGATTAACGAGGACGAAATTCCTTTTTAGGGACGTAGCCGTTCCATCCGTCACAAAGGTGTTGGATAAACTTGTACATTCTTAACTAAAAAAGGAGCTTAGCCGCTCTACCCAACAAAGCTTACGACTTGCATGAAGCGCTTTTGATTGATACTGAAATAATTTTACATTCTTAATGCCGCTTTTGCAGGCCAATGCATTCGGGTATTTCGTCATTCCGAACTCGTTTCGGAATCTCCTTATCGCTCGCACTTGTTTTATAGGTAATAAATTTTAATACAGTACAAATAAAAAAATGGCTAGAAAGGCTAAATAGAAAAATGGCAAGACAAAACAACGAAGAAAAGAAAAAACGTAAAAATTGCAGTCTCTGTGCTGATAAGGTTGAAGCAATCGACTACAAAGATGCCGCAAAATTGAAAAGATACCTGACTGAAGCAGGAAAAATTATTCCGCGCAGAATTACAGGCAATTGTGCTAAACATCAGAGAATGATTGCAACAGCAATTAAACGTGCCAGAGAAGCTGCTATTATTGATTACGTATTTGACTAATCAGTTAATTAACAGTTAAAAGACCGGTAGTAATGCCGGTCTTTTTCTATTTCTCAAATATAATTCGGTAATACATATCCGCTTTCATAAATTTATTCGGGGGTTCTTTTTTCCACAGTTTAAGATTAATTTCTGCCGGAAGTTTGTATACAGTGAATATTTTGTCATATTGCATAGGGGAAATATTGTTACATCCGTCTTTATATTGGCAGCTTCCTCCAAGATGAATGTAGTCAGTGAATTTTTTTACATTTTCAGTTATGTTGTTATTTTTTTCAAACATGCTTATATTTTCTGAATCATATATATAAACGTAATCATAGCCGAAATCTTTTGCATTCAGCCCTGATAATTGTATTGGATATCTGGTCATTTTACCATTTACGTTGTCGCGAAATTTAAGAAATTTTCGCGTGAGTTTGTATCTGGCAATTATTAAATTATCTTTTTTACTATATTGAAGAGACAGCGGCAAAAATTTGCCGTACTCGCCTGTGCAGAACTCTTTATTATACCCCTGATCCCAGGGTAAAAACGGAAGGCTCAAACCTACAAGTGCATCAGGATTATTCATTTGCGCGCTGACTTTTGAGGCGCCTTCAATTTTTTCATGGTGATCGCCTTTATAATTTAATTGATTACAGGTAATTGTACCCCACCAGGGTTTGTTATCAACTATTGAGCCGAAAACTGCATTGTCAGGTTCATAATTTTCTCTTGCAAAAAGAGAATTTTTTACATGTTTTTTTCTTATGTCATAAATTTGTTGTTTTGTTAAATAATCGTATTCACTTAATGGATTGACTTTTATAGTTTGAAAACCTGAGGTGTTTTTTACATTCAAAATTTTATTATCATGGAAAGAAAAGATTAAAGCCGGACAACAAAACCAGATTACGGCCGCAAGAATAATTATTTTTGCGGTTACTAGCAAACTTACCGGAACTTTTTCAAGCAAATCGGGCTCATTATGTCCGCCATGATTATAGCTTGACCCCATGTAACCTTCTTCCTTCCACTTTTTAAATTCTTGACAGTCTTTTATGCTGTCTTTTGCAAGCTGGTCATTCGGTTTGACTTTTAACACATCCTGATAGGCAAGTATTGCATTATCATAATCTTGAATTGCCTGGTAATAAAGAGCTTTCCAGGTTAACACAAATTCATCTTCAGGTGCCAGTTGAACAGCCTGGTTTATTTGTTCTAAAACCTTTTGTTTTTCTTCATCACTTGAATTTTCTGTAATCGCAGGTACAATATTTTCAAGATTTTCAATGAGTTTTTCTAATTGCTTGTTATCCATTGTAACCTCTGAAATTCTTTTCTTTAATTTTGTCAATTATTAGAATTATGTCAAATATAAATGAAATTCCTAAAAATGCTCCAACAGGGAGAAGCGGAATTAAAAGAAGCATAAAATCTTTGTATAAATGATCATTTAATGCATCTTTAAATCCTGCAAGAAATACCAGACCTATGAAAAAAAATACGATAGACATCCATTTATATTTTGTTTCTCCAACGCTTGTCAAAACGGGTTTTGTACCTTTGTGCAAATATTCTTCGATTTTTTCTTTCAGATCTTGATCTTCTCCTGCACCTTCAAATTTGTATGAAAAATTATTAACTTTCCTTGCGCAGTCAACGATATTATAAATTAACCTCATAGCATCCATGGGAGTATTAGTTAAAGAAAATTTTTTATTATTTAAAACAGTAAAATTAAGTTTAACTTCGTTTAATACGATATAAGTGCCGTATTTGTTACGCGCAAGCGTAGTTATCAAAATCATTTCCAGATTATTTATTTCAGAGTATCCGCAGACAAAATCGTATTGAGGACGGTTAAAATTAAATTTAACCCTGTCAGAAAGGAAGTCTACGGATTTAAGATTTAAAGCTGATGCAAGTTCTGCAAGTCCTGCGTGTCTTTCGATTATTGAAAGTATCAGACCTATATAGAATACTGCCGGTAAAATAATAAAAAGTCCCCATGCTATCCATGGATCTTCAGGATTACTTTTTATTAAGCCGTCAAAAGTTACTAAAGCCCATGAGAAAAATCCTGAAATTGTTTTTTGTGTATCTACCGAAAGATTTACGTAAGCCAGAATTATTCCGGCTGTGTATAAACCTGCCAGTAATGAAAAAAGTAATATGTTTTTTTTTGATGTTTTGGCCGAAACATTGTTTATATGCATAAATTTTACCTTCTGTTTTGTATCAAATGAAGTCTTTGTTTTGTAGACGGATGGGTAGAAAAGTATTGTAAAAATTCAGGAGATTGTTCTTTTGTTTCCAGCAGTTTGAAAAATTTAACAGCTCCTTTATTATTCCCATATAATCTGTACACAGTTCTATTTGCATATCTGTCAGCTTCTTTTTCCTGTCTTCTTGAATATGTTAGCCCGCTGAGACCTGAAATACTGTTTACCGTCAGATTTATATCTTTATTTTCGGATGCAAACATTGATGTTATAAGAGCGACTATTATTTGTCTGCTCATACTTTTCAAGTGGTCTCTGTGTGCATAATGGCCGAGTTCATGAGCCATAACAAAGGTGAGAACTTCTTCATCCTGTATTTCTTTTAAAAGTCCTTTTGTAAAAAATATACTCCCATTCGGGGTTATAAATGCGTTAATCTGTTTTTCCGTTACTTCGTAAATTGGAAATTCAGATTTACCCTGCAGATTTTTATCAAGCGGAACTATTTTATCTCTTATATTTTCAAGTTTTGTTATGTTTTCGTTTTTGTCAGATACCTTGGGTTTTGTGCCGAAGGAAAAAGCGTTTTCAATTTTGATTTGTGTCTCATTTGACATTCTGTCAATAAAAAAACAGCCTATTGCGTCTGCAAAAAGATACAGAAGTATACATATTCCTGCTATACCTGCAAGCAAAATCAAAAATTCTGTTCCTGCATTGGATTTGCCGACATTAATATTATTTTCTATTACACTTAAATATTTGTCTTCAATGTTTTTATTCATAAGTTATGGCTGTTCCGTAGGCTATTATGGCGCACTGGGGAACACTGTCCTGAGGATTGTAAGTATCATTAATCATAACAGATTCTATACGTGTATTAATGATAAAGTTTGCGCCGCGGGCTTTTTCACGCATTCTAAGTATTGCTTCGCGTCTGCCCCTGTCTAAGATTGATTCAAAAGTTGTAAGCCTGCCGCCGAAAAAACTTTTCAGTGATGCTACAAAATTTTTGAAATAATCCCCGCTTATAACACATTCGCCTGTAACAAACTCAATTTTTTTAATTTTTTTGTTTGTATGCCATGTTTTTGCGCCGAAATTTATAATCGGTTTTTTAATAAGTGCAATTTCGCGTTTTTTAATCTTTTCAAAATGTTTTTTTTCAATAATTGTACCTGTCATAAAAGTAATTCCAAGCACAATCAAGAGTAGTAATATATCACCCATTATATTGTTATCCTTTCGGTGCTACTTTTACTGCAGTTCCGTAAGCGTAAACTTCAGCGGCGCCTACAGTAACCGATGATGTTGCAAGTCTTACGTTAATTACTGCATTCGCTCCCATCATCTGAGCCTGCTGCTGCATACGGTGGATAGCTTCTTCACGAGCTTCTGACAGAAGTTCCGTATAACTTTTTAATTCGCCGCCGATCATGTTTTTCAATCCCGCACCGAAATCTTTAATAGCATTTTTTGCTCTAACCGTGCTTCCGGTAACAAGACCGTATTGAGCGGTAATCACCATACCGGGTACACTTTCAATGTTTGTTAAAATCATCTTCATAACCTCCGCAAAAATTATAGGCTATGCAAATTGGTTTGTAATCATATATTTAGTCTAAATATTCATTTTTAATAAATAGCATATATTACAAGCAGGATAATCTTAAATATTATAATATTTATTATAAAAAACTTATCATTTTCATTAGGTCTGTCCAATAGCATAAAGGTGTCTAAAATTAATGTTGCTATTGGAGCTAATTTCTCAAAGAAAGATTTTTCCCTATTATTCGTGCTAATGCCTGATTTGTAATCTTAAATGTAAGATTAACTGCGCTTATGATATAAGATTTTAATCCACGATAACTTAAGAGCAATTCTGTATCAATAGTTAACATTACATCCAGATCTTTATATGCATTGGCAAAATTGTATTTACTGTCAACAAAATTAAATTTTATTCTATCTGGTAAAAAATCTATGGATGTAAGATTTGTCTTTGAAAATGATTTTTTAATCAGTTGGTGTCTTTTTATTATTGCAATAATTCCACAAATATATAAAAGAGCAGGGAATAGAAGAAATATTCCGCCCCAATCGACAAAACCGCCCAGAGTAAAATGCCCTATAGCTAGAAAATTCATATAGCTGTATAACAGCATAAACCAGACTGTTACAATTACGCCGGTTGTAAGAAAAAATACAACGGTTAATTTGGAAGCTTCTATCGGATTATTTTTTATATGCATAATGTTTATATTATGAAACTACTTAATCACTTCAATAGTATCATAATCCACAAGATATGGCAGATGCTCTTCTGTTATCAATTCACCCGGTAGCAGAACTGCAATACCTGGAGGACATTCGGCAATTACTTCTGCAGCAATTCTTCCTACTGCATGCTCTTTTTGGATTCTTTCTTTATGCGAGTAAAAAGCTTCCCTGAGTGTCATTTTAATAATCGGTGTGAGCATCGGCATGTGTTTTTTCTTTTCCAGATAGCAGATGTCTGTGTAATTTGTTCTGTCTATCTGTTCAAGACATTTTGCAAGGTACTGCATATCAGAGCGTGTGTTGCCAATGTTTGAAAGAATTAAAAGTCCTGCATCAGAAGCACTTTCAACTTCTATGTTAAAATCGATTTCTAATATGGATTCAAGACGTTTTCCTGATAGTCTGTCATCGCGGATAAACACTTTAGTAATATCTGTTTTGTAGCCGAAGTCAGGCTGAAGATGGTGGATATGTTCAAGTTTGTCGATTTCTCTGCGTAAATATTTTGCATTTTGGACTGCCCTTTCAAGCTGTTTTCTGCCTCTTTGGCTGTCAAGATTTGCGCGTGCTGCATCTAAACTTGCAAGAAGCATTAGAGAAGGACTTGTCGTATGGAGTAATTTTAAAGCTTTTTCAACGGCATCACAATCAATCATGGAATTTTTTGCAATATGAAGCATAGAGCTCTGGCTCATGCTTCCGCCTGTTTTGTGCAGAGAATGAACAACCGCATCAGCTCCTAATTTTAAAGCTGTTTCGGGAAGATGATTGTTAAAATTCCAAAGACAAGCATGGGCTTCATCAACAATTAAAGGAACATTGTATTTTTTGCAGATTGCGGAAATAGATTTTACATCCGATACAACGCCTTCATAAGTCGGATTTGTAATCCATACCATTGAAGCATCTGGATTTTGACAGAGCATTTCTTCAACGCTTTCAGGAGTAACATTACCCCAGATTCCCCATTCGTCGAATTTTTTCGGGATAAGCCATAAAGGTTCTGCGCCTGAAATTATCATGCCTGTTAAAATTGAGCGGTGGCAGTTGCGGTTTGTGATAATTTTCTGCCCCCGTCCTGTCAAACCCATTGCAAGAGCAAGATTTCCAGCGGTTGAACCGTTCAGTAAAAAGAATGTTTTTTCAGCTCCGAATGCTTGAGCCGCAAGTTCCTGCGCTTCTTTTATCGGCCCTGTTGCGGGATGAAGTGTGCCGAGCCCGTCAAATTCATCAGTCGTGTCTATTGAAAGAGCTTTTGCTCCGATTAGTTTTTTAAATTCAGGCAAAACTCCGCTTCCTTTTGTATGACCGGGAATGTGAAACTGATAGCTCGGATTTTCGTAAGCTTTTTTCAGCGCTTCTACAATCGGGGCTTTAACTTTTATTTTAGTATATTTATTTTCTATAGTTTTATTCATGGCTTTTTTTGTTACATTCGTCATAATAATTAATATACACTAAAAAAAATTTTTTTTGCATATATTTTGTGTTACATTAATATTTGTGAACTATTTTTTCAAGAGAATAGCTGTAATACTTGTTTTAATGCTTCTTGCCCCTCCTGTTTTTGCATTCGGGAAAAATAAACAGCAGGCGTCAAAACCTGTTGAATCTCAGGAAGTTATTCATCTTGATGTTACAAAAAATGATGGTCAAAATTCACCCCCTATCGATAACAAAAATGATAATGACTGGGTGCAAAAAGATATTATAAGAGACAACGTTGATACAGAGTTCTCGATTTTTGACCACCTTCTGGATACCGATAAAGATAGTGAACATCCTTTTAAAATTGAGGAAGAATCTTTGTTCGGTCGAATTTATAAAAAAAAGCTTGAGAGAACTTCAATTCCATCGTTTCTTTTACAGGACGAATTGACTTTCAAATATGATAAAGGTCCAATTGACAAAGTTCAATTTTACGGGGCTTATCAGGGGAATTTAGGTTTCGGATTTGAGGGCTCGGATTATGATACTGATTACGGTTTCGGGTTTATGGAAGCCGGTGTTGTCGGAGATTTTAAAGACAAAAATACTGATTTTAAACTGCAGTTTAACTTTAAACCCGGAGAGAACAGAACTTATCTTCAAGGGCTGGTAACCGATGCATATATAATGAACACGCGTATTCCACATCACAAAATCATTATAGGAAATTCAAGAAATCAGGTCGGATTTGAAGGCGGTATGGGATCTTACGTACTTCCTTTTGCAATGCGTTCACAGATATCAAGAACTTTCGGCAACACAAGAGCACTCGGATTAAGGGTTGTAGGCGACTATGATTTAATTGACTACAGTTTAGCACTCAACAGTTCTGACAGATTTTTTAAAGAATTTTTTCCGGGAGCGGAATTTACAGGCTGGGTGAACTTTAAACCGCTTGGCAAAACTGACGGCAGGTACGGAACACTTGTTTTAGGCGGAGGTTTGAATGCAGGGCATAACGATACAGATTACACTGTCGGCGGTGCTTACGCAAGCTACAGGTACAAAAAATTTATGGCAAATTTTGAATATGCAATAGCTGACGGTTACAACGGAACATTCAGAAGTACTGATAAAGCGGAAGGTTTTTATACTACAATTGCATACAGACTTACTCAAAAACTGCATATTTTGGCGCGCTATGATCAGTTTGACCCGAACCGCGATATCGCAGATAACAAGCGAAGAGAATATTCCGTTGGTCTCAATTACTTCATAAAAGGTCAGGCTCTGCGTTTAATCCTTAATTATGTATTCTGCGATAACGAAGATACTGAAGACAGCCACAGAATTATTCTTGGTACTCAAATTGTTTTATAAGATATAAAAATATTAATTGCATCTGGTTTTCGTATTCCAATCTAAATCATTACAATGCAAATAGTCCATATTTTCGTTGAGTAAAACCCAAGCAGTGCAGCCGCGTCCGTTATCTTTATTTGATATTCCTATATTACAAAATTGTTTGAATCTTGCAGCACTATCAGCTGGACTTCCGTCCGGTATAATTCTGGCAGGCGAAGTATGGAGTGTAAAATAAAATATGTCTTTGCCTAATACACATTTCCCTTTTAAGGCACATTTATTCAGTAAAACGTATATATCCATTTTCCCATTGCTTACCCAGCCTGAAGAAAGAAGTGTACCGTCAGTCAAGTACATATAAGGAATATTCTTATCCTGTGATATTCTACTTCTAAATGTCCCATCTAATGAATAGTTATCGTACTTGAAATCAGGACTTTTGTTAACTTCCGCTTTTAATTTATTCATATTTTCACCGAGATACTGAAAAATAGTATATGCACTAGTATAATCTGTAATGTTATTTCCTTCATCATCTGTACCCTTTAAAGTGTCTGTCAAATCCCAATTGACAGGATCGCCATGTTTTTCTATTGCCATTAGATATGCCTGCTGTATTGTAGAATAAACCTTTTTTAACTGTGCAGCAGTTTGTTTTTCTCTATGGTTTGCAATCAATGACGGCATTGTCATAGCTGCCACAACTCCGATAATTCCTAAAGTTATTAAGACCTCTGCTAGCGTAAATGCATTTTTATGAATATACAGTTCTGTTAACTTTGTTTTTAACATCTAAGTTACCTCCTAAATATAAAATGGGTTACTTATATATAGATTAAACTATTTATATATAGATTAATATAACTTATTTTACATTAAAAGTCAACGTAACATATAATTATAAGATGTTAATAAATGATATGACAGATTTTCAGTTAGTAAAATTCCTTTTGAACAAAGAGTATATGCTTCAAAAGGAATTGTCTGATAAGTTGAATGAATATTTTGGAAAAAATACTAAGCCGGCGAATTTTTCTGCGAAATTAAAGCGTGAATATCTGACTTTCAAAGATTTGAAAGCAATTTGTGATATTTTGGGTTATGATTTAATTATTGAAAAACGGAAAAAATAGAAATTTATACTATGCTTCTTCTTTTTTATGCTTAACATCTTCTTTAATAACGATAAGGTTATTGATGATTTTCATAGCACAGGTCGGAAGCACTACATCATCAAGTCCTGATGCTATGCTGATAATTTTTCCGGCACCTAATACTACTTCTTCTCCTTTATAGAAGAATTTGTAATCATCTTTTCTGTCTGAACGAATTGTAATCTGGCTCATTTTTTACCTCTTTTGTTTATTTTATATCTAACATACTTGTTTGTTGAAATTTTGTCTTAGACCTCAACACGAATTTTTAAACTCACCGGTTAAGACGATGCAAATTAATATCTATTTAGCAGGAGGAATAGCACGCTCCCCTTTGCTGTTGTAGAAAATTCCCTCTGCCATAACTTCATTATAAATTTCTTCATCTTGTTTGAAGCTTTCAGGCGTATAAGGGTATAAATCTATGCAAACATCCATATCTGTTTCGATTTTACCTATAATCGGCCAGATTTGTTCTCTTTTTGATTTATCTTCAATATCAAAAATTGCCGCAAGTTCAATGTCTTCGCCTTCATGCATTTTGCCGTCAGTATGAATTCCGAACAAATACATCCCTTTAAAATCATTGAAAATACGATTAAAGGCTATTGATAACTTTACAATTACCTCGTCAACAGAATTTGCCATAATTTATCCTTTTATTTCAGATGTAACCTCTTTTCTGTCAACCGTAATCTGTTTAGATGTCGACAGATTTTTTATTGAAACTTTACCTGTATTAATCTCGTCTTCGCCTAAAATCAATGCAAATTTAGCAATTTTTGAGGCTTTTTCAAGCTGTTTTGTGAACTTTTTATTTGCAAGATCAAATTCTATTTTTAGTCCCTGTCCTCTGAGTTCTTCAGCGAGTTCAAGAGCGTCAGCCGGTGAATTTGATACGATATAGCCGTCAAGTTTTTCAGGTTCAATCTCAGGCAGTAAAGAATTTAATCTTTCCATGCCCATTGCCCAGCCGACAGCTGGAGTATCTTCGCCGCCGAGGTTTTTAACAAGACTGTCATAGCGTCCGCCTCCGCAGACTGCATTCTGGGAGCCCAGATTGTTTGACTTAATCTCAAAAACAGTTCTGTTATAGTAATCCAGACCTCTGACTAAAAGTTTGTTTTCAACATATTTGATTTTTAATTTATCTAAATAAGATTTTACATCTTTGTAATGTTCAGCGCATTCTTCGCATATAAAATCCGATTGAATAACTTTTTGAATTTCCGGTTTTGCAAAGATTTCTTTACAACTTTCAACTTTGCAGTCTAAAAGTCTTAGAGGATTTTTTTCATATCTGTTTTGGCAATCTTCGCAAAGATTATCAAATTCCGGTTTTAAGACTTCTTTAATCTTTTTTTTGTATTCTTCACGGCATTCGGGGCATCCGAGAGAATTAATTTCAACTTCAAGATCGTTTAAACCGAGGGATTTGAGATAATCGACAGCAAGAAGAATAACTTCAGCATCAGCAGCCGGTTCTTTAATCCCGAACATTTCAACACCGACCTGATGAAACTGTCTTTGTCTGCCTGCCTGCGGGCGTTCATAACGAAACATCGGACCTTTATACCAGAGTTTGACGGGAGCTGATAATCTTGCCATTCCGTTTTCAATAAATGAGCGTACAACACCCGCTGTATTTTCGGGGCGTAAAGTTATTGAACGTTCGCTTTTTTCAAAGGTATACATTTCTTTATTTACAATATCAGTTGTATCGCCTACTCCGCGGGCAAAAAGCTCTGTTGCTTCAAAAATCGGAGTTCTTATTTCTTTGTAGCCGTAGCGGGTAAATATATCAAGGGCATTTTTCTCAAGTTTGTGCCATTGTTCAACTTCCTGAGGTAAAATGTCTTTTGTTCCTTTTTGTACTTTAATAATTTTAGTCATAAAGTTATTATATAAATTTGAGCTGTAATTGTCAAATCTAATTTATGAAATGCTTGTACATCACTGTCTTTAATTAAATCTCGGCAGCTGTGAAATTTCATGACTTGACAAAAAAATATTTTTTATATAAAGTTAGTCATGCCTAACAAATTAACAAAGAAAAAAATGAAAATATCAACTTTTTGTAAATACGTAGACCAGCCTATGGTTTTGAATAAACTTGATCATAAAATGCCTGTAATACTAATCTGTGCAGGCGGAGGATACGGAATTTTCGACTCTTTCAGACATTCGAAAGATGATAAAAATTATGGCAGACAGAAAGCTGTTAAAAATGCAATTGTCATATCAAGTACAATCGGCACATCTTTATTAGGTACCAGAGGATTAAAAATCGGCGGGAAAAAGATTTTTAACGGTTTAATGGAACGTGTGCATATCACTGAGATTCAAAAGGCTCAAACTTCTGCCGTAAATGAATTTTTGAATAAGACAAATATTAAAGATTTACAAATTCTCGATGCACTGGAAACTGCTAAATTAAAAGAACTTTCTTTAAAACAAATTGAAATTTTACAAAACAAACTTCCTGTATCTCCTGCGAAACATAAACTTTTCAGTGTGATTTTGCCTGAAAAGAGAAATTTGAATTCAAAGGAGATTTTTTCTGAAATTAAACGATTATCGCTTTTGGGATTAATTCCGGTTGCCGGAGGAGTAGGAGGCGGTATAATTGCTGATAAAGTTACACATACAAATAATAGAAAAGGACCGGCCGATAAGGTCAAAGAGGGTTTGTACCAGTATCTTGCAAATATATTCTTATGTAATGCCGGTGCCGGTGCTGCCCTTTTTCTTTCCGAAAAATTAGAGAAAGCCCGAAAGATTAAGCCTTTGACACCGATGAAAAAGCTTGCAGTAATTTTAACCGGAATTACAGCAACAGGGATTATCGGCGGGAGTTATATAGCAAATTTTGTAAGTAAAAAATGTATTAATCCATTGTTCGGTGAAAAAAATAACGGAAAAGGATTATACAATGAAAGAAGACCCGAGGCATTAGATATTGTTTTGCATGCCGATGATATTGCAACAGCCGGAATTTTGTCAGGTTTTAAGTGGATTGAGCCTGCTTTGCCTTTTATGTATTTTATATCTGGTTACAGAGCAGGTACTGGTTACAGAAATAACAGAGGCGCTCAATCATAAATATGGTATTTTCTACACACCTTCTTATACAAAACAGAACTCCCGCAAAGTTACGGGAGTTCACATTTTTAATATAATTTTTTAATTTTGTCAGATAAATTTGTTTTAGCAAATGCGGTTAATTTAACCATATTATTAAAGAGCCTGTCAGATACAATGTGTTCCATTTTGCAGGCTGTTTCAACAGCTTCTTGCCTGTCAAGTCCCAGCACTTCCATAAAAAATTCAGAGAGTTTTTCATGTTTAAGCAATATATTTTTTGCAATTTTTTCGCCTTTTGCTGTAAGTGTAATAGGTGAATAGGGTGCGTAATTAATAAGTTTTTTTTCAGATAAAACATTGAGTGCACCTGTAACAGATGCCTTTTTCACATTAAGTTTATCTGCTATTGCCGTAACTTTTGCATTACCGTTTTTTAATATTTGATTGTAAATTTCTTCAATATAATCTTCAAGACTTACAGAAAGCTTTTCCATTTACAAACTCCTGATAGTTTTTATTATATCACATGGTGTATCAATAATAAAATCTGCCCCTTCAAGATCTTTCTTATCTCTAAATCCCCATGTTACGCCGATACAAGGCAGACTTGCATTTTTTGCCGTCTGAACATCTACATCTGAATCTCCTGCATAAATTGTGGAATTTTTATCCGCGCCTAACTCTTTCATTGCCTTAAAAACTCCATCAGGAGCAGGTTTTTTCGGGACATCATCTGACTGGCCTATTGCAGTATCTACCAAATTTCCAAAATATTTTTTGCACAATTCTTTAACTGCTGAATCAAATTTGTTAGATACTACACCGATTTTAATCCCTTCAGCTTTTATATCCGATAGTATCTTTAAGATACCATCATATGGAGCTGTATGTCTGCACATATTTTTTGAATAATTCTGTTTAAAAACACAAAGACATTCATCAATATTTTCACAATTTTCAGGAACAGCACGTTCTATAAGTTTTCTGACACCGTTGCCGACAAAACACCTGATTTCTTCTAATGAGCGTCCGGGATAACCGAATTCGGAAAGTGCAAAATTTGTTGCATCTTTCAAATCTTCAAGCGTGTTTAATAAAGTTCCGTCTAAATCGAAAATAATTGTTTTTATCATAAATAAATTTTATCACAGAAAAAGACATCATAAATTTTCAATACTGCTATAAGGGTTTATTAGAGGGAAGGCATTTAACAGGATACTAAGTTACTATGGCAATAAGGCAGTAAGAGGTATCATTATATTGTTCCCTCTCCTATGGGAGAGGGTTAGGGTGAGGGCTGATTAGAAGGCAGGAGGGGGGTATGCATTTAATAGGATACTAAGATACTACGACGCTAAGTCAGTAGGAGGTATCATTATATTGTTCCCTCCCCATTTGGGGAGGGTTTGGCATTAACGTGTGGAGCGCTAGCTCATTCTTAAGTTAAGACTATACTAGTTTTTTCAATATTTATGTGTCGGTTTGAGCGCTACGCTCCTAAAAAGTCATAAAAATGATAGAATTGCAGAGGATATTTTTTTGTTAAATCTTCAAGAAAGTTTATATATTCGTTTTGCAGTTGTGTCAATTTTTCACGCCTTTTCGCGTCAGATACAAATTTTTTCAGACGGATTGCGTATTTCCCGTCCCTTTCTTTTGTGCAGACAATAAAATAAACCGGCACATCCATCATTAATACAAATCTGAAGGCGCCTGCAGGAAAATTAGCTTCGTGCCCCAAAAATTCGCTTGCGAAAATTGTGTCAGAATTGTGTGCGGAAGTTCTGTCGCCTGCTATAAACATAATTTCACCGTTATTAAGTCTTTCTTTTATATCGATAGATGTTGTCAAATCTATATTATCAACAGGGTAAACATTTATGGGATTATTAGCCGCAATTTCAGAAAGAAAATTTTTGAAAATTTTGCATTGATTAACCTCAAGAAACATATTTGCTTTAATCCAGTCGATTTCAGTTCCTGATTTAAAAAATGTTCTCATTGCATTAATGTTGCCAAGATGTGAGCATAAAAAGCACACGCCATTTTTAGCAAAAAAATCTCTATAGAGTGTCTGTTTATCGTTTTCATCGGCAAAATAAATGTTTTTAATCCCGAAATTATCTGTGAATATTTCCATTGTATCTATTAAACTGCAGGAATAGTTTAAAAAATGTTTGAAAGATTGAATTATACTGCCGTTTCCTGATGCAATTTTTTGAAATTTTTGTGAACATTTTCGGATTTGCGGCGCTCCTATAAATGCAAAAAGTGTTACAAAAAATACGATAAATTGGACAGGTTTTCTGCCTGCAATTTTATATATATACCACAGGAGCATAAGTCTTGTATGACCTGCAGCCTGTTCTTTAACTTCGTACCATTTTAAACTCATTGAGAATATTATTACCTTTGCATTATTTTCTATAGCTGATGTTGTCTGTAATTAATCCTATTTTTTTACCTCTAAGAGTGTATAATCGTGCACTCCGATATTTTCATGCTTTTTATGGAGATGAAGTCCTGCTTTTTCAACCATTTCCAGCATTCGTTTTTCTGAATACATTTTGCTTTTGCCGTTTGCCATACATGTAAAATAAAGCGATATATGAACAAGCGAATATTGTGCGGCTTCAAAAAATTGTTTATCGGTAAAAGGTTCAAGAATAAAGATTTTTGTATCATCAGTCATTGAATTTTTTATATTTGTCAAAATATGAATAACCTGTTCCTCAGAAAAACAGTCAAGAAACTGGCTCATAAACACAGCGCCCGAAATCTCCGGCATAGGATTTTTAAGTACATCAACACCGTGAAATTTTAATCTTTCATTTTTTAGATGTTTTTTTGCTTCATCGATATTTTCGGGAAGATCAATCATATTAACTGTGCAGTTTTTATCAAACGCAAGGCAGGCTCGTTCAAATTTCCCTGTGTTACCGCCGATATCAAAAACTTCAGCGGGGTTATTTTCAAAAATAATTTTCAAAACTTCGTCAAAACATCTGTCGGAATAGAAATGATCAAATTCAAACCAGCTCTTTTTCATGTCGGGATGCAGAAAATGGAGTGCATTGTAAATTGTATCGTAATTGCCGATAAATTTTCTGCATCCCAGAGGCTCTGATGATTCAAAAGAATTTGCAAGCTCTGAAGCTCCGAGATAGCATACATCTTTGACAAAATTGAAATTGACTTTTGTCATTTCATTATTTAAAAACGCAGATGCCACAAGAGAATTTGTGTATTTATCCTCCGTTTTAATCACAAGCCCTGCTGCACATGCAGCCTCAAGCAGTGTTTCTGCTGCGTATTTTGATACTTTACAGTTTTCAATAATTTGCTCAACCGTTGACGGGTTTTCTTCCAAAAATTCCAAAATGCCGAATTTCAGCATTGCATTAACTGCCTGAAAAGTCAGAGGGGCAAAGGCTATTTTCTGTGCGTCAGCCAGCGCCTTTACCTGTGGCGATATATGTTTTTTTATTCTTCTGTATTTCATTTTTTATCCTCATATTAGAAGTCAGGACGCGCAGGAATAAGTTAAGTTATTTACAGTTAATTGCTTATCCTCCTATCTTCTTATCTTCCTACCTTCTGTATCAATATTAAACTAAAAATATACGAGCTTACAAGTCCCAGTGCAAGGACTATGCCGAGCGAACTTATCAGCTTAAATCCCGCAAACCCCAGAAGTGCAAATGAAAATACAGTTGTCAAACACGACATTAAAACCGCATCGGCAGATTTTTTGTTCCCGCCGAATCTGAATACCGAATAATCAAGTCCGAAGCCGATTATCAAAAATATTGCAAGCAGATGGAAAAGGTTTACCGGACAGTTAAAAAGTCCGAGCATCCCGAAAACAAATAAAACAGCACAAATTGAGGGCGAAATTATTTTTAACGCGGATCTGAAATCGTAGATTTTTGCTAAAAGAAGATATAAAAATACAAAAATCGGCAAAAGCAGGCTCAAACATATTATTCTGCATTTTCTAAGCTGCGATGATATGTCTTTTTGGAGAGATATTAAACGTGCTCCGTTGATTGAAACACCTTCATAATCATTTAAAACCATTATTGAAGTATTTTTATCAATCAAAAAATTCTTTTTTAACAAATCAAAATTATTGTTAAGGGTTAAAAATCCTCTGTCATTTTTTTCTTTAGTCAGTTTAATTCTCTGTGATTCGGGCAAGAATACCGCATATTCCTCGATTTTGTCTTTGTAAAGCTGTTTTCTTAAATACTGGTTTGATTTCTGGCGTTTAACAGACGGAATATATCGGCTCAATGCCTGATAAGTAACATTTTCACTCTCAAGCTTATCTGAAATTGCTTCTTCTTTTTCTAATATATCTTGAAGATTCTCCCCCTTAACAACAAAAAATGAAATGTCGCTGCCGGTTCCTGCAAGTTCTCCGAAAAGTTTTTCCGCATTAACAAGAAATTTTGGCGGAACGTACATGTTTTTTATGTTGTCGTCAAAGCTTATGCGGGAAAATGCAAAGATAAGGATTATACAAGCAATTACGGGTATAATAAACTTGTTGGGAGGGTTGATTTTTTTAAATATTGAAACAAAACATTCAACCATTTTCCGTAATAGATCTGCCTTCCTGTCATCCTGCCTTTTTGCCTTCTTAAATATATAAGGATAAAAAAGAACAACGATTGAATATACGGTTACAAGTCCTGTTATCGTAAATACCGAAATTTGTTTTAAAAGTATGAAATTCGCAAATAAAAGAACCACAAAAGCGCCGACAGTTGTTAAAAGACTGACCGAAAGGCTTTTAAAAATTTCTTTTAATGCATCTTGTCCTGACTTGTTCGATTGAAGTGATACAAAATAATGAAGCGAATAGTCGACACAAATTCCGATTAGTGTTGTTGAAAATACAAATGTCAAAATATGTATATCTTTAAATATTAAAGATACCATGCTCCAGCCCGCGAAAATTCCTGCTCCAATGCTGACGGAAATCGGGATTAAAGGAATAATTGATCCGAAATAAAAATACACAAGGCATATTATAAAAATAATCGAAAGAATGCTTATCAGATTAATTTCAAAAATGGAATGACTGCTTGCAAAATAAGAGTGCACCGGAGCACCTGCAAGATAAACATTTGTACCGTCTTTTGAAAATTCTTTTTGAATTGCCGTAAGTTTTTTAACCTCATCATTTAGAACAGAAGGCGACAGAGCAATTTCGCTGTCAACATTCAGCATAATCAGACTGTAGTATTTTTTGTTAAATTGTACGGGAGTAAAATTTGAAACCTCTTTTCTATCCGAAAGCCCCATCACAAAATCAGTCAACAGAAGAAATGGATCTTCTTCTATTGATCCTATCGGCGGCATAATAGGATTATACAGAGCTTCCAGTCCTTTTTCTTCAACAACATCATACTGTTTGTTTATTAAAAGCCTCCGCATTTCAGGAGAAAGCAGATTGTTATGGTATTTTTCATAATCCGACAAAACGCCTGTAATATTTACATCTGATGTATAAAAAACGTTTTTATCGAGTTTTGCATATATGGTTTTTGCAATTTCTTCCGACTTTTCGGGATTTTCATTTTCAATTATAACGTTAATCCTTGCAGAAAATTTACTGCTCAAGTCTACAAGAATATTATCTTCCGTTGAGGAAAATACTGCTTTCAGAATATTTGTTTCGGTATCTGCAGGTCTTAAAAACACCAGAACCCCGAGAGTTACAAGCATTAACATAAAAAATATTCTTAAAATATTAATTAATTTGCTGTGCATTTAAAAGAAATATCCGTAATTCCGTTTTTTATAGTATCAATTTTTATATTATCAATATCTGTTTTGCCTTTAATGATAATATTATTAAGCTGTGAAGAAACAGCAGAACCTTTTTTAGGTTTCAGACCGACAATCCATTTTTCATTTTCGTTTTTGTAATACAGATTGAAATTTTTATCTAAATAGGCGTAATTTTTATTTGAAATAGCAACAATTACATCATTCATCTGTCTGTTTTGAGATGATGTGTAAGAGACAGTGGATTTTATCGGGTATAAAGTTTCAAAAATTGCGCCTTTATCTTTGATAAATTTAAAATTTCCGCCGGATTTTAAAACAGTTGAGCTTATATATTTTTCCTGCTCAAATTTGCAGGATGCGTTTTTCAATTCAGGCATCAGTTTAGAAATTTCTTTGCTTGTTGACGGATGATTAAAAATATCGTCAGATGCAAGGCATAAGTTTACTCCTGCTAAAATTAAAATTGTGAGAACTAAAATTTTATGCATACTCCTCCAGTTTTTCAACAAATTTTTTCGGTGCACTGTAGATACTTTCGCCTGTTTTGGCATCAATACATATCTGCATGCTTTTTGCTTTAAAAAGTTTTTCGCCTGTTTCATTATCAAAAATATCGTATTTTATATACAAAGCAGGTTCATATTCGGTTATTTCCGTTATAATTTTGAGTTTCTGTCCGAATTTTGCAGACTTTATATATTTCAATTCCATAGTCGCAACAGGATAAGCAATCCCCTCATTCATCATATCCAGATACGTATAGCCGACTTTGGACAAAAGATTACATCTTGCAATTTCGAGATATTTTACATAATTCCCGTGCCATACAACCTTCATTGAATCAGCGTCATAAAAAGGCACATCCAGTATCATTTCTGCCGAAATCTTTTTCATAGTATTATTATAAAACAAAAGTGCCGGAAGAAAAAATTTTATCACCTTTTGTAAATTTATAATCAATGGAAGTTTCCGATTTTTTCAGGTACAGGGTTACTTTTTCATCGGGTTTGATGATAGATGAAAATTTAACCTTCTTAACTTTTTGCGGTACAAAATCGAGATTAAATCCGTCTTTTATAAATTCTTTTACGAAAAATAATTGTACAACTCCCGGCAAAATCGGAAAATTTGTGAAATGTCCCCTAAAGAAATTACTTCCACGCGGAAAAATTAAATCGAATTTTGCATCTGTACTGTTTATTAAATAATCAATAACATAAGGATAAGTTATATTTGTATTAAAAATTTCTTTTATTCTTTTTCCGTTAATTTTTCCGCGTTCATTTACAGGCAGGTCAAACAAAAACCGCCATTTTTTGCAGCGTGCCGCTGCACCCGCCATATTAGATTTTATAGTTTTTACAAGTTTAAATTTTCCGTTTTTTTCTAAAATTTGTCTGCCTTTTTCATCCAATACAACTGCCGCACAAAGTCTGTCATTCAACTTCAGGCAATATGACTTTTCAATTAAATCAGATGAATTTAAATCATTTTCAACTTCCGCTAAAGAAATGCGTTTTTCCTGAATTTTTACAATCCTGTCAAGGCGCCCTTTGACTTTAAAACCTTTATCAAAAAATTCAAGCTCATCATCTAAAACAATTTCAGGTTCGTCAAAATATTTTGATTTTACTATAATTTTATCGCTCTTAACTTCCATACAGACGTTATCAAATGGTTTTAAAATGCTGTTATGAGATTGCCTGTACGCAATTACACCGGCTTCCGAGCTTCCGTAAATTTCCGTAACACCTTCAGATATTCCTTCAAGATATTCAAAAACTCTGTCATTAAGTGTTGCTCCGGCACTCAGTATCATTAGAGGTTTATTTTTAAATTTGAATTCATATTTAGCAAGTTTTTCAAGAAAAGACGGTGTTGAGACAAAAATAAATTTTTCGTAATCTTTTATATCTTCGGTATAAAAAATTCTTTCTTTATCAACCCTGTACCCTGCAGCTTCCGGAAGCATAACAGTAAATGTCATGCCGTACATGTGTTCGGGACTTACTGTTGATACGATAACAGTATCAGAGGGGAACTTGAAAAATTCAGCCATATCTCGGGCTTCTGTAATAAGCGCTTCATAACTTTTTTTAACGGTTTTTGGCTCCCCGCATGAACCTGATGTTTGGAATATAAAATGTTTTTTACTATCTTGCATGCTTTTTGTGCCTTGCTCTCAAAATAATTCTTACAATATATTCTACCCCGAACATTACACCGAGTGCAATATATGAAATACATGCATTATATAATGCCCAGATTTTCGCGGGCATGAAAACGGTTGCTATTGATATTGAAAGGTTTATGAACAAAAAAATACACCAGACATAAGTCAAATTTCGCGTGTAATTCCTTGTAAAATCATCCAGCACTCCGCCTTCCATTTTTTTTGCAAATTTTTGAATAACCGTTTCTCTGCAAAACAAAGATGCAAAAAATACACAGAAAATAAATGAATTTACAATAACAGGATAAAATTTTAACACATAAACCTTGCTGAAATGGAAAAGCAAAACAATACATAAAGTACCTGTAAACGGCAGTAAAGGTTTAAGTTTTTTTATAAAAACGGCTTGAGCTTCTGACATATTGCCTTCCGTTCTGCTGTTTTAAACCAGTTTTTCAACAGCTGTAACAATATCATCCAGCGTTTTAATCTGTTTAAAATTTTCAGGCGGAATTTTTTGTCCCGTAAATTCCTGCAGTTTTACGGCCAGATCAACGGCATCAATACTATCAAGTTCCAAATCTTCAAACAAATTTGCATCGTGCACAAGTTTGTCAGGCTCGATTTCAAAATCATCAGCCAGAATACTTTTTAAATTATCAAAGATTTCATCTTTTGTGTATTTTGCCACTTATGCCAATCCTTTTTTATTTTTGTTCAGAGCTCTTGCAGCTTCTGATATAGTCAGCTATAGTCTTAACAGAGTAGAAATGTTTTTTATTTTCTTCTTTATCTTCGCTTAAATCAATATGATATTTTTTTTTCAAAGCCATACCGAGTTCTAAAGCATCGATACTGTCTAAGCCGAGTCCGCTGATAAATAACGGCTCATCATCTTTAATATCATCAGTTGTTATGTCCTCTAATTCAAGCGATTCAATAATTAAAGTTTTAATTTCTTTTTCCAGACACATCTTAATTCACCTAATATATTTATAACTTAATTGATAAGTAAAGTCAAATTTGTTATTTTGCTGTTTTATGTGTTACTCCGTATCCAAACATGGCAAAGTCGTATTTTGCAGGATCTTCAGGGTCAAATTTACGGAGATTTTCAGTTATTTCAAGAACTGATTTAAAATCATTTGCATTACGTGTTAAAAGCCCCATTTCACGTGAAAGCCTTGCGACATGAGTATCAAGAGGGATTAAAAGTTCAGACGGCTTCATAAAGTCCCATAATCCGAAATCCACAGGACCTTTTCTGACCATCCAGCGAAGATACATACACATACGCTTCATAGCACTGCCTTTGCGGGCATCCGGTATCATAAATTTGAATCCCTGAGAGTCGTTATTTGTAGCTTGTGCATAAAAGAAATCCGTTACAGGTATAAACATATTACCTTCAATCGGATTTTGGTAACCGTATTTAAAAAGTTCCTCCAGGCCGCCGCTTTTGGAATATAAATTCCTGAGTATAGTAAAAATTTGAGCAAAATCATCAGGTTTACCAAAACGGTAATTAAAATCCCCGAGAATTTTAGGTTCAAAATTCAGAATAAAATTCAAAGGTTCATTCTGTGCGATCTCAAATAGAGTGTCTAATTTTTTCAAAAAAACTTCGCGTCTGCCGTATGCCACAAGAGAGGCAATAAAACCTGCAATTTCAATATCTTTTTTTTCAGTAAATCTATTCGGAACGCGAACGGGATCGTCTTTTATAAAATCAATATTTTCATAAGTTTCAGCTAATTTGTCAATTTCGGTTTTTGTAATCATTTCTCAGCTCCTTGAAATATTCCTTTAATATTTTATCACACTCTTCTTCCATAATTCCGCCATAAACTTTCATATTTGAATTCGCAAGTTTTCTCACATCAATAACGGAGCCTAAAGCGCCGTAGTTATGGTCATAAGATCCGAAATAAACAGTTTTTATCCGCGCGGAAACTATTGCCCATGCGCACATGGGACAGGGTTCAAGAGTAACATACATTTCACAGTCATCTAACCTCCAGCGTCCGAGTTTTTGTTCTGCTTCCCGTATTGCAAGAATTTCTGCGTGGGCTGTTACATCATTAAGTGTTTCTTTCTGGTTAAATGTCTCTGCTATAACCTCTCTGTCTTTAATTATCAAGGCTCCGACAGGAATTTCTCCCTTGGCGTTGTTTGCTAACTTGATTGCACGTTCCATTTATACATTCTCCGAAATTTTAGCAAGCTTGAACGTCAATTCAACGCAGAAACCGCAATTTTTATCGCTGTGTAATTTAATTTCGCCGTTCATTGCCTCTACAAGTCCTTTGACAATAAACAACCCCAGACCTGTGCCGCGTGTTGTTCTTGTTGTGTTGTCGTCAAGGCGGACAAATTTTTCGAAAAGCTTTTTCAACTGTTTTGGCGGAATAACTTTGCAGTCATTCTTTACAAATATTTTAGCAGTATCATCTAAAACAGCAGTATCTACTACAATTTTGGAGTCATCTGCTCCGTATTTCGCTGCATTTTCAAGCAAATTTACAAATACCTGAAGCAGTCTGTCTTTATCTGCTTCTATAAGTGGAAAATCTTCACCTATATTGAAGATAATTTCTTTGTTATCTTTATTTTTTATCAGAACCCGCGCTTCTTCAAGTATTTCAGGCAGCCAAACCTGTTCAATATTCGTCCTTAAACGCATGCCTTCAATATCGGGTATTGTAAGCAAATCTTCAATCAGACGTTTCAGGCGTTCGGACTGCTCTTTTATTATCCGCAATGATTTTTGCTTTGTTTCTTCATCAATCGTAATATCCTGACGCATTAATCTTGTTGTGTAGCCCTGAATGCTTGTCAAAGGTGTTCTGAGTTCATGGCTTACCGTATCAATTAAGTTTGAACGAAATTCATTCAACTCTTTGAGTTCAACGTTATTTTTCTTTAATTGAATATAGGATTTGTGGATTTCAGTTGCCATACGGTTGAATTCAAATGCAAGAAATATAATTTCATGCGGGGTGAATGCTGTTGTTAAAAGCCTTATCTGACGTTCGTAATTACCTTTTGAAATCGCAATAATCCCTTTAAACAACTGTCTTATATTGATATAAAGGTAATATGTATACAACCCGACAACAAAAATAATTGTAAAAGTTGCAAATAAAAAGGATAGAATAATTTTTAAACTGTTATTTGTAATAGCTTTTTTAGTAATTTTTTCGGTTGTGTTTACAATGATCGTAATTTCAGGGTCGACTTTTGAAACATACACAAGCGGCTGGTTTTTTACATCACCGAAAATTACGGGTTTATCTTTTTTCAATTTGTCAGGCAGAAGAGAAATTGTTTTTTTATAAGCATCTTCAGTGTAATTGTGTTCTGCAATCAAATAGCCGTCTTTTGTGAGAACGTAAATCTGTCTTTTTTCATCAGCTAAGGAACGAAATAATTCATCTTTAACCGCATCAAGTTTATAAGTTGCCACAAGATATTGATTATTAGATATTTTTAGGGGAAAAGTCGCTTTTTTATTAAGAGTATTCTGCCTGTCTATTTCAGCCAACTGTTTTTCATCTGCCAGCTCCAAATCTTCACAGTCGGGAAGAGTTTTTGCAATTGAATTAAGATAAGCGTTTTTTGCTTTTTTGGTCGGGAAATACTGCAGTGAAAAGACAGCCTGTTCAAGATTGCTTGTAACAGTTTTATTGAAAAAATCTATTTCATCCGATACCATATTCGCAATCAAAACAGCAGATTCTCTGAGCTGGTATCTCATAGACTGCTGGTTAATATTGTTTATAATAAAACCGCTGATTGTCATCGGAACAACAACAGCAAAAATAAATACGATTGCAATTTGTTCAACAATTTTTAAATGTTTCCCGAACATAAGACTTAACCTTCACCGAACGGTGTTAATTTATACCCTACATTTGTAACTGTATGCAGATATTTCGGTTTTTTCACCCATTCTGACTGCTCCGGAGAAATTTTAGAAGTATTTGCTGCGGTTCTTTTTGTATCAGGCTCTATTTTATTTCTCAAACCGCCCACATGAACTCTGAGCATTCTCACATCTTCATCGCTGTCATAGCCCCATACCTCATCTAAAAGTGTTGCAAGTGTTACCGCATTATTAAAATGCTGCATAAGACAGTATAAAATTTCAAATTCAGTTGGGGTAAGCTTAACTTTTTTATTTACTATAACAGCCTCAAGAGTTTCAGGAAAAATTTCTATATCACCGGCCTTCAAAACTTCATCGGAAAGTGCTGTTTTATCTTCAACAACCTGATTTCTTCTTAATAACACTCTTATTCTTAAAAGAACTTCCTGAATGTCAAAAGGTTTTACAAGATAATCATCAGCCCCGCAGTCAAAACCTTCTGTCTTATCATCAATAGTCCCTTTAGCTGTGAGCATCAAAATAGGAATTGCAAGTTTTGCCTGACGAATATTTTTGCATACATCAAATCCGTTCATCTTGGGCATCATAACATCAAGCAAAATCAAATCATACGTATTATTTAAAGCTTTATTAAGTCCTTCCATACCATCTTTGGCTGTATCGACAAAATAACCGCTTGCCCTGACGTCAAATTCCAGAAGATCCCTGATTTCATCATCATCATCAACTATCAATATACGTTTTTCGTTCATGCAAAATCCTTATTTTTTCTACAATAACCCTTTTTCATAATTCAATAAAAAAATTTTTTTTTCAATTAATTATAAAGAAATAAAAACTAAATCAGGGGCAGAAAAGCGCAAGGCAGACCTTGTTAAATGGAAGATAAGAAGGTATGACGATTAGAAGATAAGCTGTTTTAAAGTAAACAGCTTACCCTCCTATCTTAAATCTCCCAAATAAAAATAATAAATCACCATATTTCACTATTTAATACTTATACCTAAAGGGGATTATTTCCTATAAAAAAAGCCTTACAATTTAACTATAACATTTTGTGGAGTAACTTAACATGTTAATGGGAAATGATTGCCATGATTGCAGCAAGTACAATCGCTTGGAAATGAAAAATGTGAATAAAGACATTCTCGGGTGGCTTGAAGATATTATAGAAGAAAACAACAGCCGTATCGAGAGAAAGGAATGGAAAAGTAAATATAACAGCTATGTTGTGTATGACTATGAACCTTTCTGCACTGACGGATTTGAAATAAACCTTGTAATAACTTCATATAATCCTTCATATTTGAATTTCATAAAGTATTTGTACGATGAAAAAATAAGCACAATAGAATATTTAAACAGCTGCATAGGCGTATAAAACAACAAACAGACCGGTAATTTATCCGGTCTGTTTGTTAATGTAAATAAAACCCCATTTTTGTATGTTATGTCATCCTGAACTTGTTTCAGGATCTGATTGAGATTCTGAAATTAATTCAGAATGACAAAAATGTTTTTTATTTATAAAATATTTCCGTTAAATTGTTCTATTCTTCACTTTGTTCAGCGTTTTCCTGTTCTTTTACGAAGCAATCTTTGCAATAGACTTCTTTCCCCGGAATAGGTTTAAACGGAACCTGAGTCTGAGCTCCGCATTTTGAACAAACAGCTTCATACATTTTTCTGTGGCGTCTGTTGTTTTTTCTGCGTGTTTTTCTGCATTCCGGACATCTTTTCGGTTTGTTAACCAAACCCTTTTCTGCGTAAAATTCCTGTTCACCTGCAGTGAAGACGAATTCTGCGCCGCAATCTTCACATACAAGTTTTTCATCTTGGTACATTTTTCTTCTCCTGATTTAAAGTGGTACTTTAAAGAAACCTTTTGCAAAATTCCTTTAATTCATATAATTATACACTATTTTTGAAATTATGCAAGCATGAGCCATTTTTAGACAACAGATGTTGTCTATTTGCAATAGTATTGATATAATTGTATAATTAAAACAAAAAGGAGTTATTAATGAGAGAATTCGGAATTTTGGATAAACTCGGGCTTAAATACAATACTGATAAAGCATCTAAATATAATAGACGTGATAATATTGTTGCGGGGCATGATTATTTAAGGCATTATGAAATTTTCTTATCCGCATTGCGCGATGAAAAATTTACGCTTGTGGAACTCGGATGTTATACAGGAGCTTCGTTAAAAATGTGGAAGGAATATTTCCCTCATGCACATATAATTGGCGTAGATTTAAACGAAAAGTTATCTTCTCTTGAAGAAGACAGAATTTCGTTTATATGTTCGGATGCCGTTGCCAATACTCTTCCGGCGAAGCTTGCATCATTTAATGAAGATATTATGTGTATTATTGATGATTGTTCGCATGCATGGGGGGATCAAAGACGATCTTTTGAAATGTTATTTCCGCTTCTTAAATCCGGCGGTTATTATATTATAGAAGATCTGGAATGCGGCGCCGCCGGCGCCTATCCCGCTTATCCGCCAAAAGTTCTTGATGCACAGGTATTCTGGGATTACGCAATGGATAGAATGAAAATTCTAAGAGTATCAGAAAAACGAAATCCTATAAATTTCAGACCATTTTTTTCACAGCTTCCGGAACATATTCAAAAAATTGAAAAGTCTATAGATATGGCATTTATTGTTCCCGGTTCAATTATATTCAGGAAAAAATAACTTTATCTCAAAAAGTCTTTCCAGTAGCTTTTGGAAGAATCTTCAGGGCTTATATCAGACAGTGCATAATAACTGCAAGAGTAAGCCAAACTCGATGTATATGAACATTGTGAAGATAGGTTGTCAAGCTTTTCTATAGTTTGGGCAACTGTCCATTTATAAGTAAAAGGGACAAGATTTCCTTCGGAAGTAAACGCAAAAACAAAAATATCATGTCCGAGAGAATTCGGTCTTTTGCTTCCGTTAGTATCTATACATAATTTTGGATCTGCAAGACTTTTATTAGATGGCGCATCATCCATTAAATAAAAGGCTCCATTTGGTGCTCTGTATACATTCGTAGCATCACAATAATATCCAAGAATTGTTTTTTTATTAAGCGCCCTTGGTTCATAAACCAATCTAAAAAAATTGGTAATACTTTTTGAACCTTCTAATACCGAAGCCCCTTTTATCTGTGTCATTAACATATCCAATGCAGCTTGAGAGTCATTATCCTTCGCATATTCAAATATATTTATATCTTCCTTAGCCTTCAAAAGCATAACTGCCTGAGATAGCTCACTGTAAGATTTTTTAAACTGTGTATGCAGGACATTTTTCTGATAATTTGCGATCAATGGCGGCATTGTCATTGCTGCAACAACACCGATTATACCAAGTGTTATTAAAATTTCTGCCAATGTAAATGCTCTCTTGTCAGGTTTGTTTAAAAGAGCTGTTTGTTTATAACCTTTATAAAGTGTAAATGCAGATTTATTATAATAAAAAGAATTAAATTGCTTTTTACACCCAAATAACCGTAAAAATCTAGTTATATCTGCATCCTGTCGGGGGGGGGGCAGTTCAAAGCATTATTAATTCGCATAATCCAACCTTTCATTTATCTGATAACCCTTACCATCATTATTGCCGATAAAGTAACATTTGTCAAGATTACAGGTTAGAGCCTTATTAGCATAACTAAAATATGCTGTTGTTTAAAGTTTATTTTTTCAGATTAACCTATATCAAAAATACTGAAACAATTTAAGTATTTTTGATACTTGTAGTGTAAACTTGATATAAGTCTCTAAATACTTGTAGATAGTGATGGTGCAATGCTGATGAATTGTCTTACAAGATCTGCATCCCAGAGTTTTCCGGCGCCTTCTTTTAAAATTTCGCAGGCTTTTTCAACGCTCATCCCTTTACGGTAAGGTCTGTCTGAAATCAGGGCATGGTAAGTATCGGCAACAGCAACAATCCTTGCGGCAAGCGGAATTTTATCGCCTTTCAAGTGTTCCGGATAACCGCTTCCATCCAGATGTTCATGGTGGTATTTTACAATCGGAATTAAATCGCGCAGAGCTTCATTTGGTTTCAAAACTTTTTCGGCGCCTATGACAGGGTGTTGTTTCATAATTTCCCATTCATCATTTTCGAGTTTGCCTGGTTTTTTGAGAACATTTTCCGGAATACCGATTTTGCCGACATCATGCAAAAGTGCACCGAGCTTAATCCTCTGTACTTCATCCTCAGGCAGATTAATCGCACGTGCAAGAGCTTCAGAGTATCTTGAAACAGATGTCGAATGGCCTTTGGTATAAGGATCTTTCGCATCAATTGCACCTGCTAAAGAATTCGCAAGCTCCATAAGGTGATTTTGAGAAACAATTTGTTCATTATTGAATTTATGGACAAGTTCTTCTTCAAAATCAATACCGAGTTGTGAATGACGTTTTGCAACGACTTCCGCAAATGAATTAAGGGCATCATTATCCCAGAAATTGAAATCTGAAGAGCTTATAATTGCAGACATTCCTTCTTTGTAGCCTTTTGCCTGCGATATATACATTGCCTGTTCCGCGAGAATTAAAAGCTTTTCCTGATCGCGGCTGCATTCAGGGTATGTTGCAATCCCTACGGAAACCTTGACTGGGCCGACATCGTCCACAAAACAGCAGGACAGGCAATAAGTTATATATTCAGCAAGATATTTTGCATCAGGGGTGTTGGTATCAGGGAGAATTATTGCAATCTCATCACCGCCGTAACGGCCTGCTTTATCTGTGCTTCTTATATTCTGTTTAACCTTTTCTGCAAGGAGTTTTATTACCTCGTCGCCTTTGGCATGTCCGAGTTCTCTGTTAATTTTTGAGATATTATTAACATCCAGCATTACAATAGAAAGATTTGATTCATTATCCTCAGCTTTTTTAAGTTCGGCTTTCAAAACTTCCTGAAATCCTCTGTGCGTGTATAAGCCTGTAAGTGTGTCAGTATTTGCATATTTATTAGTCTGCTCAAGAAGTTCGACATTATCCATAAAAAGCGCGCAGTAATTTGCGATAAACGAAAACAGATCAATGTGATTTTCAAGGTCGTCTTTCCCGATTATCATGACTCCTTTGCATCCGCTTACCGAATTTAGCGGAAGCATAAGAGCTGATGAATTCTGCAGATACGGAATATTTAAAAATTTATTATCATATTTTACCACAGCAGAAGCTGTCTTAAAACATTGAACTACCGGATTTGCTTCATCGGACAGGAGAATTTTTGATGTATAAGTGCTCCCCATAGGTGTAAACAGTTTTATATTTATGCATTTTGACTTTTCATGAAAAACTCCGAATGCCGTAAATACACTGTTTAAATTTTCTGTAAATAAATCATGAACAGCCGTAAAAAGGTCATGCACGCCGGTTTTATTCGCAAATGCATCTTTCAAACTGTGTACAAGCTCTGTGTAATCTATAACTCTGTGTGAGTTAACAGGTGATGTATTCATATATCCTGCATACATTCTGTTAGCTGTTTTGTTGGTATTAAAGTTATTTATTCTTGCAACTATACTTGATGTTTCGGCAGTTATAGGATTTGTAATTTTCTGTGTTTTTTTATCATTTGTTTTTAATGCAGGTTTAATATCTGTTTTGCCGGGGGCAGCTTTTTTCAAAGCAGGTTTTCTGAGCTCATTTAACTGTTTTGCAAGAGGATTGGAAACAGTTTTATGAGCTTTTTCAGGCTTTTGAGCCTTTGTTTCTTTTATCAGTTTTTCTTTATTTTCGTTCAATACTTACACCTACACACATTTTTTATAAAACTGCTGACAAAATATTTTTGCCTTATATGATGTTGAGTTTTACATTACTTAAACTATTTTATAATATTTTTCTGTAAAAACAATACGCCGTTTAGACGGCATAAGATGCTGTTTAAATAAACAGAACAATACAAGTTAATATAAAAAACTATTTTACAATTCCTATTACATTTGTAGTATAACTCATTATTTTATATTTTACTACTGATTTGGGCTGAATTTTTACACAAATTAATGTTTATGATATAATAAATAAAAAATACACCCGTTTGCAGGAAGTTTTTCTTTTTGGAGTGCAAATAAATATTTGTGGGTTAAATTCGAAAAAGAAAAGGTTGCTTTTTAATTTATAAGGGAAATTTATGTTAAACGAATTAAGTCAAAACTACGGAATGATTATATCAGGTGCAATTCTTTTAATTGCATATATTTTTATCGCAGCGGAAAAAGTTCAAAAATCTGTTGTGGCTCTTGCGGGTGCTTCATTAACCATGCTTTTGGGTTTAATTCCGTTTCACGGACATTATGACAGTAATCTTTCCCAATATATAAAATCTGTATTTGAATATATTGAATTTGATGTGATATTTCTGCTTGTCGGAATGATGATAATTGTGCATATTGCATCGAAAAGCGGAGTGTTTAAATGGATGGCGCTTGAGCTTTTAAAATATACTAAAGGTCATCCGAAATTTGTTTTGTTTGCACTTGCCGTATTTACCGCTGTTGCTTCGGCATTTCTTGATAACGTAACCACCGTTGTTTTGATTATGCCTGTAACCTTTATAATCGCAAAAGAATTTGAATGTGATCCTGTGCCGTTTTTGATAACGGAGGTTCTTGCTTCCAATATAGGCGGTACGGCAACGCTTATCGGAGATCCGCCGAATATTATAATAGGAGCAAAGGCGGGATTAAGTTTTATGGACTTTGTAAATGAATTGACTCTTATTGTTGTAATAATTTTTGCGGTCTGTACGGGAGTTTTAATATATATGTTCAGAAATTCTCTTACTGCATCAAAAGAAAAAATGGAACATATAGCAAATCTTGATAATTCTGAAACAATTACTGACAAAAATTTGATGATACGTTCAATGATTACGCTAGTGCTTGTAATCACTGGATTTGTAACCCATGATGCAACAGGTATTCCTGCTTACGTTTTTGCTGCTGCAGGTTCTGCTTTTCTGCTTTTGTTTGAAAATCCGAAGGAAGTTTATAAAGATGTAGAGTGGCTTACTATTTTTTTCTTTATAGGTTTGTTTATAATCATCGGCGGTTTTGAGGCAAACGGAGGGATAAGTTACCTTGCTCAGAAGCTTATAGAATTAACAAACGGAAGTTTGGATGCGGCTGCTATGTTAATTCTCTGGGGATCGGGTATTTTATCGGGAATTGTTGATAATATCCCTTATACAGCTACAATGGCGCCGATGATTGCCGAAATTCAGCATGCTCTTCCGTATTCGGGCGCAGGTCATTATCCTCTGTGGTGGGCATTATCTTTAGGGGCATGCCTTGGAGGAAATTTAACAATTATAGGAGCTGCGGCAAATGTTATTGTGAGTGAAACTGCAGCAGTAAACGGCCATCCTATTTCTTTTATGCGGTTTATGAAATATGGCGCGCTTGTAACATTTATTTCCCTGGTGTTGAGTTCTGTGTACCTGTATTTGAAGTATCTGCACTAAAGGTTTTTCTTTAACTGTGCCGGCAAGCAGAAGAAGTTTAGATTCAAAATCGTTAATGGCATTGAGCATCTCATTCATCAAAATTGCTGTCTGACAGTATGAATCTGCAGCTTCCGGTGAAAATTCTTGTGTAAAACCCGCAAGATCTTTGTTAAGTTTGATAAGGTCAAATGCAAGTAACTGCAGTAAAAGTCTATCCTGTTGCTTCATAGTTCTCCTTAACATTAATATGTTATATAACATTATATTATGTATTATAACATATTAATAACATATATAGAATTGTTTTGCAACAAAATCTATAATGTTAATAATGAATGTAAGAAATGAATTAAAAAGTATAATTTCAAAACAGGGTAAAACTTTCAAAAAAGTTTGTGAAATTATTAGTAATAGAACTAACAACCCTAAATTTAACGGTAATAACATTTCATCAAAAATATCAAGAAAAACTGTTACAATTCGTGAAATTGAATTAATCCTCAAAGAACTCGGCTACCGTATAGAGTTCGTTGAAGATAAATAAACTGCGATATAATTCCCGAAAAACTGGATTTGAAAATTTGTGTGCGTTGCGGAGGTTCGGTGCTTCCCTGCATCTAAGTAATATAAAATAATTTAAACAAGTAACTATTATTAAAACCAATCTTTTAAAGGTCTTATTTCTCCGCACTCAAGTTCGTATTCCTCAGCTTCAGGACTTCTTAATATGCTGTCAATTCTAAGATGTTCTTTTATTGGATTTTGCAGAAAAACTTCTCCTGTTTCGCGGTCAAAAACTTTTGCATAATTTAATCCGACATTGACACAATAAGGAAGGCGTATTCGATTTTCATCTTCATCATACCATGCAAGTCCGTGCGTACGGCAGACAATCCCTCTGTATTTGTAAACACTGCACATATTGTTAATCAAAAACGGACATTTATATAATTTCGGATTTTCACGCTTCAATCGTTTAATTTCTTCTTTTATATTATGTTTTATTCCAAAAGGAAGCTCAACAAACCCCGACATTAAATATTCAAGTTCAAGCCTTGAAAAAGGATATTCCCCGACTTCACAGCATAAAGAACAGCCCGGTTTGCATTTGATAAATTCGCACTGTTCTTCAAAATATTTGTCAAGTCTTTTATCTAATTTTTCAAGGAATTTTTCATATCTTTTAAGCATTAATGAACCTTCACGAGTGAATATTTTCTGCCGTCCAATATTATGTCAAAATCAAGAGTTCTATCTACCTGAGGCATTTGTTTTTCTCTCACGACAACAACAACATCTCTGTCATCCAAAATATGGCCGAGTTTTGCCATTTCCTGTTCATCGTTCTGCGAGATGAAGTAAACTTTGCTCTTATTTTCTTTATCAACATAAGATCCGTAATAATAAAGTACGGAATATTTTCTTTCGTTATTTAAAACAACAATTTTTTTGTTATTTTCTTTAGCGTATTTTGCAAACTTCATCAAATCATTCTGTCCGAATTCGTAATCCATATTGTAAAATAATTTTGTTCCGAAAGCGGAAGTTATGATTATAAGGAGTGCGTAGCAGGCAAAAACGCCTTTCGGGGAATTTTTCACCGCGCATATTATGCTTGAAATTCCGAAAATCGCTACCATAATTATACAGAACCATTTTATAATCAGAAAATCAGCATACATTTGAGAGGGTAAAAAATACTTTGAAAAACATGTTACAAACGCTGCCAGTATACAAATTCCTCCTAAAATATAAACTGAAATATTAACAGGTTTTTTATATTTTTCGTTGAATATATAATTCTCCCACAACGAGCCGATTATAAAGGATGTGAAGAAATATACAGGGAGAATATATGTTATAAGTTTTGTTCTTGAAGCAGAAAAGAAAAGCAAAGTTACTGCAAAACCTATAATATTGAACAGCAGAAATTTTTGTCTGTCTGTCATATTTTTAAAGTCAAAGCTTTTGATGGTTACAAGTTTTGCAATCCCTGCCGAAATTGCTGAAAATACCCATGGAATTAATCCCCAGAATATAGTTACAAAGTAAAACCAGAAAGGCTGTTCTCTGTCAATCTGGCTTGATGAGAAAAATCGGTTTATATGGTGTTTCATAATGTATTCGTTAAAAAATAAAGGATCGTGGATTTTGAACATAATAATATGCCATGGAAGCACAATTAAAAAGAACAATAAAAAACCCGGTAAAATATATTGCGGTCTGAAAACCTGTTTAAAAGTTTTGTTTGCAAGAGTTACAAAAAACATAACGGCAAACGGAACGACAAACCCTGGAATTCCCTTTGCCATTACTGCGAGCCCTGAAAAAATATAAAAAAGCCACCACATATATTTTTTGTTTCTGTCTTCAACAAATTGAGTCAAAAGCCCGAACATAACGGAAAATCCGATACATGTTGTTACAACAATATCAAGGATAGCAAATTTTGCAAGCATTACAAATTCAAGAGTTGTTGCAAGAATTATTGCTGATATTACGCCAAAACGCCTCGATACAACTTTTTTACCCGTAAAATAAACAAGCAGAGCTGATAAGCTTCCGTATAGTGCGACGGGAAAACGCGCCGTAAATTCTGTTACCTTTCCAAAAATTGCAAAAGATAAACATTCTCCCCAGAAATAAAGAGGGGGTTTTTCAAAAAAGTATTCGCCGTTTAAATAAAGCGTTAAAAAATCCCTGCTGTGAAACATATCTCTTGCCATAGAAACATAGCGGGTTTCATCAACATCCATTAAAGCGTAACTGCCTATATTAAAGAAAAATACAAAATAGCATAAAATTAAAAGCCCTAAAAATGTAAATAAATCACTATGTTTTTTTATAAAATCAATAATTTTTTCCATAATATCTCTCTTTTTTAAATCACACATATCAATTTTAGCATAAATATATGTTAAGGTTCCTTAAATATAATATTAATACCATAAAACGCAGTTATAAGTATTATGCTATTGCTTTTTCTATAATAATTATTTAGAATATTCTTATGATAGAAAAAGCTAAAAAAGAACTTGAAAAACTCCTTGAAGGGAACAAAAATTTTGTAAACGGCACACCGACCGCTAAAAACATGTCGCTTGAAACTTTGAAAAAATTCGCATTTCATCAAGAACCTTATGCGTGTGTTTTGACCTGTTCTGACAGCCGTGTGGTTCCTGAAATTATATTTGATTGCGGTATCGGTGAACTTTTTGTTGTAAGAGTTGCCGGAATGACTACAGGGCCTAATGTTGTTGAAAGTGTTGAATATGCGGTAAAAAAACTTGAGGTACCTTTACTGATACTTCTGGGCCATGACGACTGCGGAGTTATGAAATATGCAAAGGAGCACTATCCAGAGCCGATGAAGGATTTTGCGTCAATCTTAAAATGTGTATATCCTGTCTTGAATCATAAAGAAAATATAGAATGTCATAACTTTTTTGCTCAGGAGCATACTAAATGGGTTGAAGATTATTTGATGAAACATTCAGTTATTATTAACGAAGCTGTTAAGTCCGGGAAATTACAGATTGCAAAATGCCACTTTGACCATTCGACAGGATTGGTTAATCTCATATAAAGGCTTATGACCATAAAATGATGAAAACAAATTTAGTATGGTGTTATTATCAATAAAAACGGCACCTTTTTAAGGTGCCGTTTAATCAGTTGCAGGAAGATTCATTATTACCCCATAATTCATCATATTTTATCTGATTTTTTTCGTGATAGCGGGGAGAAGTTTTTCGATTTGTGTTACGGATTTGGGCATCTATCTGCCTTGCAATTAGAAGCATTTTTTCTCTATCTTCTTTTTTCTTTTTTTCTTTCATTCCGTTAAGAATTGAAAAAATGCTTGCCGTAATCAGTCCTGCATAAGCTGTTATTTTCAAGATTTTTAAGAATTTATTATGCATAAATTAAAACTCCATGGGTTTTCCTTTCACAAATTCCTCATAATCTTCAACCGGTACAGTGTTCGGCGCCTGTGCTTTTTCTTCTAAACCGCGTTTTAAAAGATCAGGTTCTTTTTTGCGCAATTTAGGTTCTGCCGTTACTATATCCATATTAAGAGCTGTTTTTATAAGCTGAATTGTTTGCTCTGTCGGTGCTCCTTCACCGTTCAAAACTTCCTGTGCGTGATAACTCGGCCAATCTTCTGGAAGTTTATCAATTGTTGTGTAGCCGAAATTGTCATCATGACGTTTATCGATTTCGTTTTCCAGAATATTTGTTACGTATTCTTTCTGGGTTTCAAAGTGGCACGGCAGAACGATTTTATTCCCGATAATTTCTTCGGGATCGCGTTTTTCATATTTTTTTAGTAAATCAACGGCAACCTGAAGATGGCCAAGTTCAAATGCAAGAAATTCTTCCCATATTTGTTTGAGTTTGTCGTTTTCTTCATCTTTGTAGCAGTTGTAGTATGTGCACACTTCGGTAAATTCATGGAGAAGAAGTTTTTCATAAGGTGTTTCATTCGGGTCTATCAAAGATTCATACATTGTTACGTGTTCTTCTTCTACATCGCATATTTCGCCGAAAGTTCTTCTCAAATCGTCATTAGGGTACATCATGCCGTGTTCTGCGTAAAAATTATGGGTCTGCTGTTCACCCGATACAAGAGTGTAAATATTTACTTTTGTCTGCGGTGAAGCTGTAGTTCTGTCATAATGTTTGCGGAGTCTTACTCTGTTGTCGTTGTGGTGGTTTTGTGTCGGGCGGCTCAAAACAACATCTGTCATTCCCTGCAGAATATTATCAGGGTCAATTCCGTCAACCATATAAGCCCACTGGCTGTATCTGTAAAGGTGGTCAAAGTCCTCTAAAAGTCCGAAATTGAATGTTTCTTTTACATAATCATCAGGTTCGTTCTGCGCCATCCACGCTGTTAAATCGACTGCAACCTGTTCATAGCCTAAAGTTGTTTCAAGAACTGTCTGGCACGCAGGAGTCAGCCAGTTCACCGTTGTCTGCTGCATATCTTCAATTTTTCTTGATAAAGCCATAAGTTTTTTAACTTCCATATCAGGACAGCATCTTGCAAAGTTATGTTTAAAATTCCATGCTTCAACTTCAATGCCGTTCATTAAAATTTGTCGTGTTCTTGAATAGCAGCCAACCGAATGTTTGTCGAACGGTCTTTTAACAATATCATGCCAGCTTCTGAGCTGTTTTTCTACGGGAATTCCCTTTTCTTCTAACGGATTAAATGTCATTTTTTATTCTCCTTGTATTCTGGAAGATAGGAAGTTAAGATGTTATGAAGATAGGCTATTATCGGTGCTTCGCACAAATTTTTAAGTTTACCTTCTTATCTTCTTACCTTCTTATCTTCATTATTATTTCTCCAACGCATAGGCAAAAAGTTCGCCCGCGCATTTGTTGTAATATCTTCCGTCATCTTTTGCAAAAAGATTTTCAAAGTGGCTTAGTGCAGTTCCGTCTGTTGAGTATGACGGGTTTGTCATCATAAGATGGTGTGTAGATGTGTCGTATCTTAACGGGAACAAATCATTCATCTGCATAAAACTCGGAAGTTTGTCGCTCGCCAGATAATATCCGAAAAGTGCTGAATTAATACGGTTTAATTTTTGCTCATACGAAAGTCCGCCTTCGTTGTTATCGTTTGTAACTTCAACACCGGGCGCATAATCTCTGTAATATTTCAGGTGTTCAGATAAACTTCTTACAGCTTCAAAATTGTCGCCTGTTATAAAATCAGTTCCGGCATTTAAGCCCATCATTCTATATCTTTCAAAATCATCGGAACTTTTTTCTCCTACAAAACTTATATTTGTTTTGCCCGTTCGTAAGCGGATTTCGTTTAAAATATACTGCATCTGGCGGTATTCAGGCAAAGCCCCGACTCCTGTGTAATTTGCCATATCATAACCGCCGATATGCTTGGCTGAATCTATAAACATACATTCAAAGCCCAAATTCATAAGTTTTACGCATTCGGTTATATAAATTTCAACGTGTTCGGGGTTTTGCCAGCTGAAAATTTCATCATCGCGGTAAGGTCGTGCAATTTTTATCTGATCTGCTGAAATCACATGCCTGAAACCAACCTTTATACCTCTAAAATGGGCTAAATCAACAAATGCCTTTAATTGTTCTTCGGGCGTAATTTTGTCGACAATTGAATAATCAATTATATTGTCGCTGTAGCTTGCATTAAGTCTCAGACCGTAAATCGAGTTTTCTTCAAAAGGCCCTTTTTCATAAGCATCTCCGTAAATATTCTGCCAGATTTGAGAAAGAATTATACAGTTTGCAAAGCTTTTTGCAGAAGGCGGAATTGCAGGCAGTAATTTTATACAGCTTAAAATCCCTTTGCAGGTGCACCCGTTATCCATAACGGCAATTGCACGATCGTTAATCTCTATATAATTCGCAAGCCTTCCCCAGTTATCCCCGTAAATCGGTGTTCCTATATAGTCAGGGAATTTATCGTAAAAAATATTGCTTTCCGAAAGTGTTGCAATAATTTCAACAGCCTCTTTTACAGACAGCTTTAGCACATCAGCAGGCACGATATTGCCGAGCCAACGTTTTGAATAAGCATTTCCGACTCCGTGAAAGGCTATATAATTACTATAATCGTTTCGTTTTAATCGGGTTGTTTCTCCCAGAGCTTTTAACAATTTATTTACAGCATTATTTTTCATAACATACTTACTTATAAGTAATTAATGAAAAAAAATCATTACCTGAATTGTTAATTTAACAGTAAAATGAAATTGTTTCGACATCAGGTTTGTTATATTCATCAAGAAATTCCGAAATTTTTTGCAGACGCATATTCATATCAGGATATTTTCTTCTATAGTCCATAAGTGTTCTTTGAATGTTAGAAAAACCTTCAGGACAATCACATAAATCAAAAGCAAGTTTTATTTCAGCGCGGTCATTCATATTGCAGTAAAAAGGCAGTTCTGCTTTCTCGGATGCAAGAATTAATTTTTTAATCAAATCTTTTCGTCTCGAAACTGCAAGATAGTCAAATTCTGCAGTTTGTGATACATCATAAGAGTTTATAAATACTTTAAACAATTTGGCAAGAGTATTGGGATTTGTATCATAAGCGTCTGATATCTCGTCCACAATTTTTATCTCATCACCGTCTGCCGTAAAGTTGTTGGGATTTTTTGTATCAAACTCTTTGCCTAAAGAATTTAATGTTTTAAAATCTTCTGCTACTTTATCATAAGCCGATTGAGGAAGTTCAACAAATCGTTTTAAATAAATAGTGTTATAATATTCCAATTTTTCTACGCGGGGCATCCGACGCATAGGGAGTCCTGCAGGCAAAATATCTTTAGACTTAAATGCATTTTTCATAATTTCCATATTACCGATTCTGGCTATAACATTACCGTAATATGTTTTTAAATTTTTAACTGCTTCATCTTTAATAATGGATATCGTGCCAATTAGCGGTTTTGCACGATTTGCTATTTTAAAAACATAATCATCATCAATTGCGTAAACAGTTCCATGACAACCTCGTCCCATTTCGTTTGCCGGGGACATTTTTTTTGCCACAATCTTTGAAAAAACATCAACAATTCCCTTTTCTTCAACCGTATCATAAACCGGTTCATTTAAATATCTGTTAAGTTTTTTGCCGAATTCTGAATGATAACCGCAAAAACTCGGGCTGTAAATGTTTACCTGCATACACACTCCACATTTTATTTTTACTAATATAAAACAAAAAGCAGAAAAAAATTGCTAAAAAAATTTTTTTTGGTGTTAAAATCAAATTATAAAAAGAGAGGAAGTAATTATGATTAGTGAAAAATTAGAAAAAGCTTTTAACGTACAGATTAACAAAGAATTTTATTCTGAATATTTATATCTTTCAATGCAGGCATATTTTGAAAGATTAAATTTGAAAGGTTTTGTAAACTGGATGTCTGTTCAGGTTCAGGAGGAACGTGCTCATGCTATGGGTATGTTTGATTACCTTAATCAAAGAGGCGGAACAGTAAACCTTGAAGCCATTGAGAAACCTGAAACTGATTGGCAATCACCGCTGGACTGTTTTGAACATATTTTGAGACACGAACAATATGTTACAGCTTCTATTAACGAACTTGCAGATGTAGCAGATGAAGTTAAAGACCGAGCAGCAATCTCATTTTTAGACTGGTATATAAAAGAACAGGTTGAAGAAGAAGATAATGTCGGACAGGTTCTTGCTACACTGAAACTTATCGGTGATGATAAGAAAGCTCTCTTAATGCTTGACAAAGACCTTGCGGCAAGAACATTTGTTCAGCCGGTAATTGAATAGTCCCTCCGGTATGGAGGAGTGTTATATATAATTCACATCTCCCTCGCCCTTTTCAGGGAGAGGGCAGGGGTGAGGGTAAAAATGCTAACATTCCAAAAAGTTGAGAATAATCAAATAAAAGAACTGGCAGGTCTGGCTTGTGTTATCTGGCATGAATACTGGATCTGCCTGCTTTCACCCCGACAAATTGATTATATGGTGGAAAATTTTCAATCTGAAAAAGCAATAAAAAATCAGATTGAAAATGAAGGTTATACTTATTATTTTATTATAAAAAACGGTGAAAAAGCCGGTTATTTTGGAATTTCTGATAAAAATGACTATCTGTTTCTGTCAAAGTTATACTTAAAAAAAGAGTTCAGACACAATGGTCTAGGTACAAAAACTTTTGAAAAAATAAAACAGATAGCAAATGGAAAGTCTGTAAGGCTTACGGTTAATAAACAAAATATAAATTCAATCAATGCTTACAAAAAATGGGGATTTAAAACAATAGATTCCGTAGTAACAGATATTGGTTCGGGCTTTGTAATGAATGATTATATTATGGAAGTATAGGGTACTGAAATTTCAGCAGAAAACAAATATATACTTGACATAAGTTAGACATCTAATTATAATAAATTTGTAAGTCCTATGAAAAAAACTCTTTCATTAATATCTGAAATACATGAAAAGGGAAACCGTTTTATCATTGACAGTTTACACAATAACGGTATAACAGGGCTTGTTCCGAGCCATGGCGATATTCTTGTTATTTTATATAAATATGAAAAATTAACAATGAAAAATATCGCAGAGAAAATTCACCGGACTAAACCGACTGTAACCGTACTCGTTAATAAACTGGAAGAGCAGGGTTACGTTAAAAGAGTCAAGTCAGATAAAGACAGCAGAGTTACATATATAATTCTTACCGAAAAAGGAAAGGAATTTAAGCCTATATTTGAAAAGATTTCTGATGAATTATGCGAGATGCTGTATAAAAATCTTTCAGAAAATGAGGCTGAAACTCTCGACAAAATTCTTGAAAAAATGAGATAAAATTTTTTGGATAAATAGTTAGATATCAAATTAAAAAAAGGAGGCTTTTATGACTAATTACAAAACAGCAGAATTCGGAAAAATTGACGGACTTATCAATAGAGATAACGGAAAAGTATTTTTGCATGACATTCTCGGGCTGACAGGCAGTGAGATTTCGCTTAATACCGTTCCAAAAGGTTTTAAAGTCCCTTTTAACCATAAACATAACCAAAATGAAGAAGTTTATATTATATTAAAAGGAATCGGTGTTATTACGGTCGATAATGTAAAAATTAATGTCAGGGAAGGTTCGACTGTAAAAGTTCTTCCGCCTGCATCACGCACTCTTGAAAATACCGGAGATACCGAAATGAGTTTTATTTGTGTTCAGGCAAAAGAGAATTCTCTTGAGCAATTTGGGCTTGGCGATGCTGAATTATGCTGAACTCTAATTTAGAAAAATGCGCTTCCGCAATAAAGCGGAAGCTTTTTATTATTAATTTTATGAGGAATATAGCTCAAGGATAATGTCTATTTATTTTTTTATGCTAAAATATTTATATTATTGAAATATTTTGAGAGGGATAACTAATGTCAGTCATTATAATGATTTTGCTAATCGGACTTTTAATTCTTGTCCACGAACTCGGTCATCTTTTTACAGCTTTACTTTTTAAAGTTAAAGTTGACAAATTTGGTATAGGTCTGCCTATCGGTCCGACCCTGTGGGAGAAAAAGGTTGGAAATATAACATTAGTTGTCCATGCTTTTTTATTCGGCGGTTATGTATCTTTTCCTGATGATGACAAGGATTCGGATTTACCGCAAAATTCTCCCGACAGATTGATGAACAAGCCTGTATGGCAAAGAGCCGTTATTTTTTCAGCAGGTGTTATTGCCAACGTAATCTGTGCTTATGTTCTGGTATTATTAACGGCTGTGATGTGGCATAATATGCCGTCAGGCAAATTTGATATTTATGTAAACGATATTGTTGCGCCTAAAGAAGCAAGCGTTTGGACTTCAGGACTGCAAAAAGGCGACAAAATTCTGCAGATTAACGGTACAGATGTTAATACAAAATACGGGATTAATTTGTATGCTATGTATAGTGCTTCTTATGACGGCAAAACGCAGGAAGAAATTGTTCAAAAAAATTACGAAAATTTAAAAAGTATAAATCCGGCATTTAAGGAAAACGAAATAATTCCGCAGGGTCTGGTTGTTAAAATCCCCAATAACATTGAAGAAGAAGGGAAAATAATATTAAGCAAAAATGTTTTAAATGCTGTCGAACTTTTTAAACCCGATGAAATTAACCTGTCAGATAAACAAATTAAACTGCGTGATGAAGTCAAAGGCAAAAAATTTGTTGAAACTGATGGGACTTATTCGCTGAATGATTTAGCTTATGCCTTATCTGACGGTAAAAGACCTCTGTATTTGAAGGTTTTGCGAGACGGAAAAACTGTTGATTTAAAACCTGTATGTTCTGACAAAGACGGTCTTATAGGAATTACTCTTGACAGAAAAGAGATATTAATTCCTGTTACAGGTCTAAAATCAGCGTTTAGTGCAAGCTACAATTATCTTTATAATGAGACAAAATCGATGCTTATAGTTTTAAAGCAGCTCTTCACAGGCAAGATCCCGTTGAAAAATATGCATGGTGTTGTTCTTATTACCAAAATGGGCGGCGATATTATAAGCAGTGAAGGTATATTTTACGGACTATTACTTACCGCTGTTATTTCAATGAATCTGGCAATATTAAATATTCTGCCTATACCTGCGCTTGACGGCGGACATCTTTTATTCCTGCTTGTTGAAAAAATACAGGGAAAACCTGTTGATGAAGAAGTTTCAAATAAAATAATGATGGTATTTTTCTCATTATTGATACTGCTTCTGGTATTTGTATTATTTAATGATTTATACGTGCTTATACAGCCGTTATTCGTAAAATAATAATATATCGAAAAATTATTTTATACTCCATTTTTCTTGGAGTCTGTTAAGTCTTCCGCTGCTTTGCAGATTTTCAATTACATAATTAACTTTATTCATTAACCTTGCAGAGTATTCATCTTTACGGAAAGCTATCGCGTAGGGTTCTTTTGAATATCTTTTCGGTAAAAGCTTTACTGATTTATCGTTAACCGTAAATCCAAGAAGTATAGTATCATCTGCGACAATTCCCTGAGCTTTCCCTGCTTTTAAGGCTTTGTATGCCTGCTTATAATTTTTATATCCTATAACTTTAACTTCCGGAACATTGGTGCGCAGATTTCTTTCGCTTGTTGAACCAAATACTATAATTAATTTTTCGCCTTCAAAATCGCTCAAAGATTCTGCTTTGCTGGAGCTTTTAACTAGAATAGCCTGTCCTGCAATGTAATACGGTCTTGAAAAATTTAAAATTTGCTGTCTTTGATTTGTAACAGACATAGTTGCAATCAGTATATCAACTTCACCTGAGTTAAGCTTCATAATTCTGTTTGATGCAGTAACAGGAATAAATTTAACTTTGTTTTCATTGCCTAAAATATTACCGGTAATAATTTTTGCCAGATCAATATCATAGCCGATAAGGTTACCGTCTTTGTCTCTAAATCCGAAAGGCGGAGCATCATCTCTAACTCCGATAATAATTTTATCACGCTGGATAATTTTGCTTAAATCATCGCCGGCCGTATTTTTTTTTCCGCATCCGCAGCATATAAGGCATAAAAGTAATAAAGCAAGATAAAACTTTTTCATAATAAAAATATAATACTTGAAACAAAAAGAAAAAACCACCATTAAGTGGTGGTACAAGAAGCTGTATTGATTATATCACAAAAAATATTTATTTCATAGTTGATGATATTAGTTTTTTTCAAATAGCCCGACAGAATAACCTCTTACGGTAATGTTTCTAAGGAAGAATAAAGTACATAATCTAGTATTAGTTTGTTTTTTAAAATTTTTTCGGGATTTTTCAAAAAAAATCTCATAACACAAGGAGGTAAAAATGACTATTAAAAAACTGACTGTGGCAGCTGCAATTGCCGTTGGAATAGCAACGTGTTCCTTGAATCAGGCAATGGCGGCTTGTCCATGTGAAGCTCCGGAAACTCCGGCGCCATGTGCAGAACCCCTGCCTGTAGTAACAGGTCCTGCATGTCCGTGTGAGACTGCAAAACCAAACACATGTTCAAAGTGTAAAAAGGCAATGCCTGACTGCGACTGCCAGAAACCTGACCCATGTGCAGATCCGTGTGATCCGTGTGAAACTGAAAAAAAATCAGACTGCGGATGCCCTGATGAAATAAGCTGTGATCAGCCTGCAGATCCTGCGTGTGCTGTTTGTCCTCAAACAGGCAAACCTGACAGAAAAGATATGAAACAGGTTTATGGTTATCCAAACGCAATCTACGGTACAAATAACTATATAGGACAGCCTGCAAATTCTATCTTCTCGACAGACACACCGCTTGCAGGAACTCCGAGAGTTCTTTCATCAAATATTAACGGTACAACAGTATCATCTCAAGGTCAGGTTACAGGTGCCGCTACTCAAATGCCTTGTTTGAATGAAGCACCGACAAGACATAACGGTATTCCGATTGACAGAAACGACAGGTTAATGGACGGAAACAACTGTCCGATTGATTTTCAGTCGACAAATTCAATTGATGCTGTTAGAAAATCCTTTGTTCCGTATGAAATTCCTAACCAGATTATGCAGACAACAGGTGCAGCAGCAAACCTTGGCGGATGCCAGTTCCCTGATGTTCCGAACGGTTTCTGGGCAGCATGCGACATTGATAAATTAGCTATAAACGATGTAGTAGTCGGATATCCTGACGGATATTTCAAACCTAACAGAAATATCTCACGTGCAGAATTTGCAACAATTCTTGTTAAAGGTTTCAACCTTGACAAATGCGATATGCCGAGAGAAGGTTTGTTTAAAGATGTTCCCAAAAGCAACTGGGCGAATGCTGCTATTGCAAAAGCTGTTGATGAAGATCTGTTAAAGGGTTACCCTGATGGCAACTTCAAACCAAACCACCCTGTAACAAGAGTCGAAGCTTTAACAACAATTGCAAAAGGCATGACTTGCGATATTGATCAGTGCAAAGCTGATGAAATTTTAAGCAAATATGCTGACGGTAATTCTATTCCTAACTGGGCAAGAATTCCTGTTGCAAAATCACTCGAAAACGGTGCGTTAAAAGATTCGCCAAATCCGAATATGATTATGCCTAATAAAGAAGCCACACGTGCGGAAGTTGCTTCTATGATGCAGACAGTCCGCGTAGCTCTCGGTTACGATACTAACCCGAAAACAGCCAACAACATCTGTCCTGCATGCCCTGTTAACAAAAATGCTTTTGTAGAACAGGAAGAAATTGTTAAGATCCCTACATTAAAAGTTAAGATGATTGACCAGCTAACCGCAAAATCATCTCACGTAGGCCAGTACTTCAGAGCGAATACTCTTGAAGATGTAACAATTAACGGTGTAACATACCCTTGCGGTTCAACCGTAACAGGTCAGGTTGTTGAAGTTATAAGACCTTCAGGTTGTGATAAAGGTGCTTTGAAACTTTCATTCACAGACATTAAAAACGGCGACTGCAAAACCAAACTGCCTAAACAAATTTTGCAGGCACAGGTTAACAAATCAAAACAGGTTAACCCTGTTGCAAGATTGGTTGAAATGCCGTTCACACTTGCTGGTTCTCTTGTAGGTGTAGCAGGCAGAACAGTCGGCGGTGTTGTTACAAACCTTGGTAACGCCGTAGAAAACGTATCTAACGATGCAGGTTATATGTTAGGACACGTATTCCAGGGACAATTCGGTGCTGCTGCACGTAATTTAGGCGATGGCTTATGGGAAACTGTTAAAGCTCCTGTCGATGTTACAAGAACAGCTTTATCAGGTACAATGGGCTTATTCCAGACTACAGGCGACGAATTTGCTTACCTTGTTGACCCGCGCGGATACAAAATCTCCGCTGTAAATCCAAGAGAACACATTACTATTGCATTCGGCTGTTCAGAATAAACAGCATCAAGCTATGCGATGATGCAAAGCCGGCACAGTACAATTTGTTCGAAGCCTGAGAAAACCGGTATCTTTTTTTATAAGATACCGGTTTTTCTTGTTTATATAATTAATTACATTTTTGTATTAAGTTTTTTCATTTTTGCAGGAACTTTTTTTGCCTCATCTACACGTCTTTGATGAATTCTTACCGCAGATGGCCTGTCAACATCTTTAGGGCGGTGAATCAGAGTATAAATTTGTCCTCCGCTTAATTTTTTGCCCGTAAGACCTTTTTCATTTATTCTATATTTTATATATGCTTCTGCGTATTTGAGCTGTTTTTCACGTGGAAGCTTACAGTATTGCGCATAGGTGCATTTATTCTTTACGGGAAGATTATCAAATGTCGTCTTGTCCATCTGTATCAAACCCGCATATTTGCCGGTGCTGCTTTTTATCTGCGGATCAAAATGAGATTCTCTGTATATTATTGCGGCAAGATCTTCTGGTTTACAATTAAGCCTTTTCGCGGCTTTTGTAATTTCTTCGAAAAATTTTACTGATATGTTAGGATCAATTTTAACTCTGTTTTGCTTTACTTTTGACTCTGCTTCCATTACTATCCGCCATTCTTTATGAAGTTTCTGTGCTTCGGCCGATACATTTTGCATTGAAGATTTAGCTGATTTTTCGGCCTTATTTTTAACATTCCAAAGACTGTTTTTAACCCAATCAGGATGAAAAACGTTATCTAAATCCAATTTAAACATCTTTGAATAATCTTCCTGAGGCGCCTTCATAGGCGGATGCCAATTAATTCTTTTATCATCACTCATACAAATTAACCTTTCATACCTCAATATTAACGGAGTAAAGGTTAAAAAACTTTAGAATATATGAAATTTTTGTTACAATTTGATATTTTTCCCCAGTTCAAGAATAGTTTTGATATCTTCTTCGGGAGTTTTGCCTGTTGTTGTAAGATAATTGCCTGTCATTATCCCTTCAACGCAAGTTCTTAAAGCTTTTTTCTGATTTTCATCGGATAATTTCATTCTGCCGCCGCATAAACGCAAAATTGAATCAGGATTTGCTATTTTAAAAATTGCAAGTGTTCTCAAAATATTTTCTTCATCAATTTTATCAAAGTAATTTTCAAAAGGTGTTTGCGGAATCGGCATCAATATATTTACAGGAATTGAATCAGGATGAATATCACGTAATTCAAGAGCCATTTCAACTCTCTGTTCTATGCTTTCGCCCATGCCTAGAATAACCCCGCAGCAAAGCTCCATTCCGTATTTTTTTACAAGCCTGCAGGTATTTACTCTGTCATTCCAGCTGTGGGTTGTACAAATTTCGGGATAATAGGATCTTGCAGTGTTAATATTGTGGTGAAATCGTAATAAACCGTGTTTTGCAAGTTTTTTTGCCTGATCTTCATTCAAAATGCCAATAGATGCACAGCTTTTTAATCCTTCAATTTTGTTCACTTCAGCGATCATTTCAAGAATTTTGTCAAAATCGCTTTCATCAGGAGTTTTTCCTGATGTTACAACTGCAAAACGCGATGCCTTATGAGCTTTTGCATCAAGTGCCGATTGGCTTACTTTTTCAATATCTATAAGCGGATACGATTCTATTTGAGTTCTATAATGTGAACTCTGCGCACAGTATTTACAATTTTGAGAGCATTTACCGTTTCTTGCATTCACAAGCGAGCACAGTTCAACATTATTTTTAAGATATTTTGATGACAAGTTTAAAAGTTCGTCCAGTTTCAAATTGTATAATTTTAAAAGTCCGGTTTTATCCATAAATTCTCCGGAATTAATAATATAACCTTGATTGACTAAAGTCAAATCCTATGGTAAAATTGGCTCACAAAGGAGTGGAAAATGTTTTGTCCAAATTGCGGAAAGCAGGTTAAAGATTTCGATAATTTTTGCAGATACTGCGGTGCTGATTTAAAGAATGATCAATGCGATGAAAAAACAAAAGCAGCAGACGAAGAATATATTGTTCAGCATTACAATGAACCGGAGGCGCAAAAATATGAATTTCCGCCGGATAACGGTGAAGAGCTTGTGCTTTATGATGTGAAAAAACACTGGATGGCGCTTTTCTGGCCTGTTTTTTTGACTCCTGTTTTCTTTATTTACTTCTGGGTAATTTTTCTGAATACTCACAGTATTTTCAGCTGGATAATTGTTTTATTGATTTTAATTCCTATTATTTATCCCATTTTAAGATTTAATTCCGATAAAATGATAATCACAACAAAATTTGCACATATAAAAATTGGTGTTATAAATCCGGTAGAAATTGATATCCCACTATCCAAAATAGAAATGCTTGATATTTCGCAGACAACTATGGGCAGAATTCTGGATTACGGTACTGTTTCATTTAATCATAATGCTGAAAGATACGATTACAGCTATATTAAAAATCCGGGTGATCTTGAATATATAATTGAAAATCCTGCAAGATTTGTTAATGAATCGCTAGAAGAAGATAATGATTAAGGTTATAACCGGGTAAATATTCTTTGTTAACTGTTCTTTTTGTCTATTCTGTCAGCCAGAAATGTTGATATAACAGGAATTGCTATATAATATATCCCGCCTAAGATTAATGCAGGTTTTACAACTTTTATTCCGTCAAGATATTTGTCCAGTTTAGGAGAATTTTTATTTATCTCTGAAAATTTTTTCACAAATTTTTCTGTCGGCTTGTCTATTATTTTACTCAGCATATAACTGCCTGCGATACAAAATCCTGTTGACAAAGCCGCATTATATATTAAAGGTTTTTTGCGGCTTTCTTCAATTTTTTTATTTTTTGCCGTCTGAACCATAAAAGTTCCTGTTGCAGCTATATCTGTTAATGACATCATATGATGTTCAAAATTTGTATTATGAAATTTTTCAGACATTTTTTGTACAAACTCTGAGTCAATTAATTTACCTATACCTTTTGATATATAGGAAATTCCGTCATTATACCCGCCCGTGAATGATAATGATCTCTTTTTCTCTTTTTCCGGAAAGACTTTTGACATAATCCCGGGTATCAGGTTACATGTCAGTACAGATTTAGGTGCTGCAAGAACAAAGCCCAATCCAAGCTTAAACAACTGTGTCGCAAATGAATAACGTCTTGATTTTACAAGTTTTTTTTCACCTGATTTTAATATATTTATTGTTTCTTTTTTCAAATATTTTCGCGGATTTTTGTCTATTTTGCCTATTGCTTTTGAAATCGGCAGAGATACACCAAGTACTGTTAAGAAGTTTACAGCACCTGATGCAAGAGATTTAGCACAGGCATATTTTTTATTTTCTTTATCTGTTTTCGGTGTTAAGAGAATAATCGGCGATCGTACCGCCGTAGAAAGTACAAAAGATGCGCCTGCTCCGAAAAGCAGACTGTTATCAGAGGCAAATTCCAATCCTTTTTTTAATATTCTGCTTGTATAAATCGACTGTACTTTCATCTCAATTCATTATACAATGCTCATAATGAAAATCACAAAATTTATTAAAAAAGAACTGCAGGGATGGAAGGATTTTGAAATCTTAGGATTAATACTTGTTTTTATCCTAATTTTAATTAATGCGTTTTGTTTAAATGACAGTCCATTTGCAGTTGTTAATGCAATTTGCGGAATTTTATACACAATTATTGCCGGCAAAGGTAAAATTTCCTGTTATTTTTTCGGCCTTCTGGGTTCTGCCTGCTACATCCGGCTTTCGTTTACAAACGCTTTGTGGGGCAATATGTTTTTATATTTGTTTTATTATATTCCGATGCAGATTCTCGGAATTTTTAAATGGAAAAAGCATCTTAAGAAAGAGACAAAAGAAATTGTGAAAGTAAAATTAAATCCGATAGAACGTTTGCAAACAGGACTTGCAGGAATTTTCGGATGTATATTAACAATACTGATTTTATATCATTTTAACGACAAAAGTCCTGTAATTGACGGTATTACCGCATTTTTATCTATTCTCGGCATGTATTTAACTGTAAAAAGAGCCATTGAACAGTGGATAATCTGGATGGTAGTTAACGGTCTTTCCATTTTAATGTGGCTGAATCTTGTAATCAGCGGATCTAAAGCATATTCAACAGTCTTAATGTGGACAGTATATTTTATACTGGCTGTTTATTTTTACGTTGTATGGAAAAAAGAAATGTCTAATACATAAAACATCATTTCATACAAAAAACACGACAGCATTTGTATTAAAGTTGTCTTTTTATCCATTCCATAATAATATTTACAATATATTCCTGCTGGCTTGCGGTTAATAGAGTATTTTTCGGAAATTTGTGCCATTTATATAAGCAGCCGCGGCAGCATGTAGCAGTTGCATGCTGTGCAATAAATACCGGATGCCCTTTCATAGGTGTTTGCTTCCCGTCATTTGGAATAACAGCAGGTGCAAGTCGTTTTGAAATAAAATCGCAGGCATGGCTTCTTATTGTATCCAAACCTTTTTGAGCAATATAATCTTTTTCTTTTTGTTTGAGTTTGAATTTGCTTCTGAATTCGGATTTTGCGAGTTTTTGAAAAATATCGTCCATATAAACCGCCTTTTGTAAATAAATGTAACATATTATCAAAAAAATTTAAAGATTTGTGTGAAATCTGCCGTAAACGCATGTGGTAAAGGCTCTAAAAAAGAGTGTGTACTTTCCGGATATAAAATATTCGGAATAACAAATTAATATATCGTGTGTATAAGTAAAATATATACAAAGTATATTAAAATGTTAACAAATGTAAAGAAGAAATACATCTCTAAAACCGTGTAAAATCAAGGCTTTTAAAAAAAGATTGTAAAAATTATCAGAATTGACGCAATTTTTGGTTAAAAAAATTTTTTACATGGACATAGAGAAGTATAAAAACAAATTGTTCGCATGCTTTTATAAAGCACGAGCAGTTGAAGAAAGGATTTGAATATGTGTGCATTACTAGACCCTAATTACGTATCTCAAATTGGCGCAGGTCAATTACAGAATTTAATTGACCAAGGTATAATTTCAAAAAACGAAAATGGAGAATATATTGGTAAAGACCAATATTTTTCCGAAAGTTGTTTTGTGAAAAAGCCTGTTGCTGCAGAAAGGGCCGGCGGAGCTCCTGTTGTAAACGGTAATGCACCTGCCAATCAGGCAAAAGGTCTTGAAAAACCTGTTGCTGGCACTGTTGTTGAAAAAACAACCAATCAGCCCAAAGGAGAAGTTGTCGGCAAACCAACAAATACTTATACGGTACCTTCATCTATGCTTATAGAAAGAATGGGATTGACTGATGATAATTTAAAAGCTGAATTTTTGGAATTTATATCAGGTCAAAAAAGTTTATTATTAGATGGTGAAGGTAATATAAGCTTTGACGGGGCAAATAAAACAGCATTAAATGATGCTTTAAAAGCTTTTGCCGAACAACATAAAGAACATTTCGTTGATCCTAATGCAGATAAGTATGTTCAATTTACAGAAGATTCTGCTCCTGAAATTATTAACAAATTAGGACAAGACGGTTCTATTGCAGAAAGCCCTGTATCAGAAAGACGTTATGCCGTAAAGAATGAAGAAGCACTGCGTTCTACATTGGATAATAAAATTGGTGAAACAACTTATGAAAAAGCAGATGCAAGATCCGCAACAGTTGAGGCAGGTTTAACAACTACAACTAAAACAAGAGAAAATATTCTTGATGTTCCTGCAAATCTTCGTGAAAACAGAAAAGCACGTAATCAGCTTGAAGATAATGCAGAAAGAGAATATGCAAAAATGGCAGCAACAGCTGATCCTGCAAAAAGAGATGCAATAGATTTATATATAGCTGAAAGAAAATATAATAAACAAATCGATAAAAAAATGGCAGATATGTTGGAATATAAAACAACAATCGGCGGTACAAAAGAAAAGAAAATTCAACGTGATGATGCAGATGTTGTTCAAATGTATATAAACAAATATGCAGATCCTAAAGACAGAGATAAATTGAATGTCTTAGTTAATGATATTCAAAATTCTGCTAATGCAGAAGATCAACAAAAAATTATGGATGCTTTAAAAGAATCTAATGTTATAGGTATCCCTGACAGTTATGAAAAATTAACACCTGAACTAAAGAAAAAAGGTGCTCTTATAAGTATGGCAAAAGCCAGTGGTTATGATCCTAATACTTTGTTAAGATTAATGGCAACATCTGAAGTTATGAAAGCCAGAACTCCGGATGAAGTCGCAAAAGATGATGAATATTTTGCAAAAGAACAAGCTAAGGATTATGTAAAAAATCAACAAGTAAGACAAGATGTTCCAAATACAACGGTTCATTTTTCAAAAAGTGCAAGAAAAGATGCGCCTGAAGACGGTAAAATTCATACCGATATTGGCAAAAAAGGTCGTGCTCTTGTAAAAGCTTGCCCAACAATGTTATGTGATGAAATTACTGATCCAAGTCAATTTAAAGTAGACGAAGATAACGGATATTTTAAAGCTAACATTAACGGCCAAGATAGATATTTCAAATTTAGTCAGGACAAATGGAAAACATTTATGGGTATATGTTGTGATCCTTCAAGAGCAACAGATGCTGAAATGAATGTTTTATTCGGAAATGATAAAAATGCGAAAGAAAATTTCTTGAAAGACTTGAATATGACACTTCAAGAAGGTCGTAGCATTTTAGATATGAAACTCCCTTCTCCTTATGGTGAAACAGGAACATTAAAATTTGAAAATATAATCGGTAATTCAAATAATAAAATTGGTAATGGTGAACTTAACTCCTTAAGAGATATGGTTGAATCTGCAGGTTATAGTGTTGATAAAAACACAACAGCCGGTAAACGATTGTTACACGTATTGAAAAATGCAGGTTTAGGAACTGCAATAGGTTTTGCTACCGGTGGTTTAGGCTCTTTATTATCAGGACCTTTATCAATTGCAGGTACTACAGCTTCTCAATTTGTATCATATTCAGGTAAAACTGATGATAGAGTAATATCAGTAACTACTGAAGATCGAGTTATTCATGATACAACAACATTTAAATATGAAGTAAACGGAGAAGAATTTTCAAAAACAGTTAATAAAGATATAACCGTTAAAGGTGAAAATTTGTCTGTAAATGTTAAAGGTGAAAACTACAGCGGACAAGTTGAGGCCAAAGGTCAAAAATACAGCGGTTCAGATAATAATTATCTTGATAATGCTAAGAATGCAGGTATTTTAGGCGCTATTGGAGGTGCTGCATCAGGTTTAGCTTCAATGGGCGGAGTTCATGAAAGAGGCCGTAACGTTGATGATGTATTTGCTCTTACAAAAGAAGTGTCAAATACCGAACAAAGTGAAGAAAAACTTGCACTTGAAATCCCTCAATATACATCAGTTGAGACAAGAAGTTGCCAAATGGAAGTCGGTCAAGATGTTGAAGCATTACCGGCTGTTAGATGGCAAGGTCCTGCAGCATATCATGTATTATACAGATATGAAGATGGCACACCTGTCAGTGCAAGAGATTTCGCAAAAGCCTATAAAGGTAAAATAAATGGCGAAATGTCAAACCACAACTTCTATTTATTCAGAGATTTGGAAGTAAATGGCAAAAAATTAGTTCCTGTCGATAATTATAAGGAAGTTTATAAAACAATTCCTGAGGGTGTCCGAGGTAATATTGCAGGAGTTAATGTAAATCCGAAGGGCAAGAAACTTGTAAAAGCTCAAGGTACTATAAGTTCATAAAAAAAGGAAAGGAAGAAATTTCTTCCTACCTTTTTATAAATATAAATTTTTGTAAATATTTTAAGGAAAACAGTAAAGATTTTGCATATTAAACCGTTTATATACATGTAATATAAAGTGTTTAAGTGCAAGAAAAAGAAAATTGAGGTCAATTATGAAGACACTGGGAATAAAGAAAAAAAGAGTAGTTGCATTTATGTTAAGTTTGCTTTTGGTAATGCAGCAATCTTTGACATATCAAGTAGTTGCTTCAACTATTACTGATGGCGCAGGAAATCCCATTCAGTCTAATTCAGGTTCTACGACCAGTGGAACTTGGAACCTAAGACCTGATGCTGTAAACGGTGTGACTGGTTTTAAACAATTTGATAAAATTGACTTGTCACAAGGTGATGTCTTAAACTTTATATACAGTTATTTGAACCAATACCAAGAAGGTACAGGTAATAATTTAACATTAGGTGATAAATCAGGTAATATAGATACATTTGTAGCTTTGGTTAATCAAGGTGTTAATATAAACGGTATTGTTAATGCTTTGCAAAGTCTTAATGGTCCGTTAAAATCTGATGGAAATTTAATGTTTATCTCTCCTGGTGGCATGGTTGTTGGTGCATCAGGTGTTTTGAATGTTGGGAATTTATCAGTTTTAGCTCCTACACAAAGTACTTATGATGCTTTAAAAGGAAAATTAAATTTACCACAAAATCATCAATATTATATTAATGATTATCATGTATCTTATGATGCTGATAATCCTGAAGGAACATCTGTAATAGTTGCAGATGGTTATGATTATACAAAAAATACCGCAGTATTTACCGATAAGACATTAGATACATCAAGTTTGGCTTATGGTAACGATTCCGGTGCTATTACAATTAACGGTAATGTTGCTGCTCGTGGTGATATAGCTATGCAAGGCGGACAGGTTGATGTTAACGGTCTTGTTCTTGCAGGTATTGGTAATAATCATACAGAAGCATTAACAGGTGATGCTGCTGCTAATGCTTTATTTGATACCCTTGTAAATACTGACAATATGGGTTCAGGAAATACATTTGTTAATAATAACGGTAACATTACAATTAAATCTGTTACCGGTACTTCTGTTGCAAACGGTGCTAAAGTAAGAAATTACGGCAAAGGTAATATAACAATAGAAAACACAGGAGCATCAGGTGTTAATATTACAGGTGAGGTTTCCAACCCCAACGGTAATTTAACCGTTACAAACTCAGCAGGCGAACTCCTTGTTAATACCAATGGCGTTGTTAAAAATAAAGGTACTATGACATTTACCAACAACGGTTCAGGTACAAAACTTGCTCTAAATGGTAATGTTACGAACGAAGGAACTTTAATCGCAACTAACGAAACAGGTGCAAACGGACTTTTAGTCGGCGGCACTGTTACAAATACAGGCGATTCAACATTTACAAATAAACAAGGTGCTTTAAATGTAACCGGTTCTGTAACTAATACCGGAAACCTTACTATGACAAACAACGGTAACGGTGGTTTGCTTGTATCCGGCAATATTACTAATAATACAGGTGATGCAAAACTTGAAAGCAACGGCGGACTGTTAAATATTCAATATGGCGGTACTGTTACATCTAATGGTAAGTCAATGGATATTCATAACGGGGCAGGTGTTAACACAGGTTTAACTATTGCCGGTACTGTTAATAATACAAATGGTTCATTGGATGTTCGTAATAACAGCGGTAAACTGCTTGTTGATACTACAGGTATTATAAATTCTAACGGTAATGTGTTGTATGTTCAAAACAATGGCACTGGCGGTATGGATATTCAAGGTAAAGTAAAGAATACCAATGCAGGCGCTTATATTTTGTTCAATAACCAGCTTTCCGATATGAAAATAGGCAGCTCAGCTGTTGATAAGAATATAGAATCAAATGCAGATGTTAAAATTCAGGTTTGGAATGGCAACCTTTTGAATAATGGTGTTGATAATGTTTTGATTGATACATCAAATGGTGCTAATTTAAACCTTGAAGTTACAGACGGTTCTATCGGCGAAGAAGTCGGACCTAATGACGGAGTTTACACAGGCATCGGACAAAACCACAGAGATTTGACAAAATCGGTTAATGTTGCTGTTGACGGTGATATTACTGCAGTAAGTTCCGGTACAGGCTCACTTGTTAACCTTGCAAGCATTAATAAAGATATGAAAGTTAATCAGATTAAAGCTGACGGACGTGTAATTCTTCTTGCTGATTCTGAAAATAAAGGTACTGAGGCATTCAATATTGTAAATGGCGGTGAAGCTGATAAAACTCATCCGAGCGTTGAAGGAAACGGTATTTCTATTATTGCAAGCGGAAATATCGGCGAAAAAGGTAATGCTTTAACTTTCAGACAAAACGGTGCTGCAAACATCTTCTACGGTGATGATGCAACAAAACCGCATGTTCCGACAACTGTTGACGAAGGCTCATCAGGCGTTGATATGCTTGCTGTTAAAGATATTCATATTAAAGGTATGGATGCAGATGACGGCAGCAAATTAGATACAAATATCGGCGGATTAATTTCAAGAGAAGGCTCTATTAACGCAGAATTTTCCGGAGATGTCTACGTTCGTGAAACAACAGCCGCAAACAGAATAGATTTAACAACCCGCGGTAAAAATATGTATATCGAACATCTTGGCGAAGTTCCGACATACACAAATGATTACTACGGCGAAAACAAAAATATTCATCCTGAAAAAGCAAAATTAACAGCACTTGACTTAGGCAGTTATTTGGATGAAGCGGAAGCACCCGAATACGAACATGCTGCAGATTCTACAATTGTTGTTAAAAACGGTACTTTAAGAGGTCAGGGCAACAACGGCAACGGAAGATTTGACGAAGACGGAAATGTTGTTCATGAACAGGATTTAACCCTTGTTGCTGATAATTCTTATGCAGGCGGATATTACTTCAATATGGGCAAGCACCGTGGAGAAGACAATTTATCTACAGTTACCGCTGATGACACAACATCAAAATTAACAAATGCTTCAGGTGATGGTTCTGATGTTTCAATCAGAGCAAAAGCTGTAAGACCTGAAGATGTTGAAGCAGTCGGCGGTGATCCTGAAAACCAGACTTCATCAGGCGGCAACGGACGTAACTACTATTACGGCGGAAGCTCTCAGGGTATGGATGACGGTTATGACGGTGTAACGGATGAAGACGGCAAGCCTGTTGATAATCCTTCATCTGATGAACAGGGCGATGAAAATGATGATGATAACCTTGTTGTTCCTGAGGATGAAGAAGAACAAGCAGATACAGATACGGACACAGATACGGACACTGATACTGATACAGATACGGATACTGATATTGATACTGATATAGACACTGATACCGATACTGATACGGACGTAGACAGTGATACTGACAACGATACCGATAATGATAATGATATGGACACTGATACGGATAACGACACCGATAATGACACTGATACTGATATGGATACTGATACCGATACAGATACGGATAACGATACTGATACTGACAGTGATACTGATACTGACACGGATGCAGATACTGATACCGATTCGGACACTGATGTAGACAGTGATACTGACAACGATACCGATAATGATAATGATATGGACACTGATACGGATAACGATACGGATAATGATACCGATACGGACATAGATAATGATGACGATACTGATACTGACAGTGATACCGATACAGACTCGGATACAGATACCGATATAGATAATGACACTGATACAGACTCGGATACGGATGTTGATAACGATACAGATAACGACAACGATACCGATAATGATATGGATACTGATACAGACAATGATACAGACAATGACACTGATACAGATACAGATAATGAGCCGGATCCAGAGCCCGAACCGGAACCGGAGCCGGAGCCCGAACCGATACCTGATCTTGGAGCACAACTCTATAAGCAGCGTGTTGTAAGCGACAGAGTAGATTCAATAGATAAACGTCAATTTATGAGATTTGACGCAGACCAGAATCAGAACCTGATTACATTTGAATCAACAGATGATGTCGTAGCAATCTCGGATATATCAAGAGGCGGTGTATCCCTCAAACATAACAAGAAATTAAAAGTCGGAGATATTGTTCCTGTACATTTAACTTACGGAGATTTGGAAATCAACGCTAACGTTAAGATTGTATCAGCAAGCGATGTCAAAGCAGGAGGCAAGTTCATAGATCTGGATCAGGCAACAGCTAACAAGTTATTATACTTAAGCTTACTGGAAAAAGATCAGCCGATAGCCCAGACAATACAGAATATATCAACAACAACAATAGATGAATAATAAATAAAAAGACCGCTAACCAAAGGCGGTCTTTTTTAAGGATTAATTTTTACAAAATCCCATTTTTTTGTACTGAATAAACCTTTATCGGTAATTTTAAGTTCAGGGATTACAGGTAACGACAAAAAGCTCATTGTCATAAAGGCATCGTCAAGTGTACAGCCCAATTCTTTTACTGCCCTATTCAATTCTTCGCAGTGTTTTACAACGTAATCAAAGTCTTTGTCAGAAATAAGACCTGCAATCGGAAGCGGAAGTTTTGCTATTACTTTGCCGTCTTTTACAACGACTTTTCCGCCCTGCATTTTTACAAGTTCGACTGCGGCAGTATACATATCAAAATCGTTTGTTCCTACAATAATCATGTTATGTGAGTCATGAGCAACTGTTGAGGCTATTGCACCTGTTTTTAAATTAAATCCTTTAACAAAGCCTTTACCGGTATTACCTGTTGCTCTGTGGCGTTCCATTACAAGAATTTTCAGAGTATCGGTATCTGTATTGCTGTTTAAAAGGCCGTTTTCAAATTTTGCTTCACATACAGAAGATTTTGTAACAAGCTGGTGCGGAATAATCTCAATTGTGTTGACAAATTTTGATGTTCCTTTTATCTCAAAATCTTTTTTCTCAATCCAGCGAACGTTGATAGAGCTTCTGACAGACGGCTTTTCAAATTTTGCAAAAGATTTTAAGAGTTCTCCGTTTTCGGCAACTATTTTCCCGTCTTTTATAACAGTATCAGGTTTAAATGTTTTTAAATCAGGTAAGATCAGCATATCAGCCCTGTATCCCGGTGCTATTGCCCCCTGATTTTTCAGCCCGAAATATTCTGCCGTATTAAGGCTTCCTATTTGAACTGCTTTAATGACATCAACTCCTGTATCTACCGCACGTCTTACCATATCGTTGATATGGACTTTTAAATCTTTCGGATGTCTGTCGTCTGTTACGAACATGCATTTTCTGGTATTTTTTTCTTTCAGAACAGGAATTAGTGCATCAAGATCCTTTGCTGCAGTGCCTTCCCTAATCATAATATACATACCGAGACGTATTTTTTCGGTTGCTTCTTCTGGGTTGGTGCATTCGTGATCTGATTTAACGCCGCTTGCTGCATAAGCGCACAAGTCTTTCCCGCTCAAAAACGGGGCATGTCCGTCAATCCTTTTGCCTTTTTCTTTTGCAAGATCAAGTTTTGCAAGGACATTTTTGTCAAGATTGAGAAGCCCCGAGTAATTCATCATTTCTGCAATTCCAAGAACCCACGGGCTGTCTATCAAAAGGGCAAGGTCATAGCTGTTAAGGTCAAACCCTGATGTCTCATAAGGAGTTGCCGGAACGCAGGACGGAAGCATTGTATATACATTGAGCGGCAGATTTTTAACAGCTTCATGCATATAACTAATCCCGTGAAGCCCCAGTACATTTGAAATTTCATGCGGATCTGTAATAACCGTTGTAGTTCCGCAGGGTACAACGGCTTTTGCAAATTCATGAGGGAGAAGCATTGAACTTTCCAGATGTACATGACCGTCAATAAATGCCGGTGATATATAAGCTCCCTTTGCATCAATCTCTTTTTTGCCTTCATAGTTGCCGATACCTGCAATTATCCCGTCAGATACTGCTATATCGCCTTTGTGGATTTCTTCTGAGAGTACATTTATTATATTGCCGTTTTTTATTACTAAATCCGCTTTTTCTATTCCGCGTGCTACTTTTATTATTTTTTCAAGTTTTGACATAATTCTCTTTCTTTTTAAATACTTTCTTCTCCAAGATCAAAATTTTCCGAGTTAACTTCTCTTAAGAATTCAATCCAGCAGTTGTAATAGTCTGCAAGCGCATAAGTATATCCTGCAACAATTGACCTGTAAGACTGTTCCATAACGATTAGAGTTGTCAGAGATGCTTTTCCGCTTGCGTAATTTTTCTGGGCAACTCTTATCATATCTTTTGAATTTTTTATAAGATTATCATTGTAGTAATTAAGATTAATTTTTGCTGTAACGAATTTTTCATAAGCACTGTTAAGATCATTTACTGCTTTATTTTTTACGGACATATAATGCAGTTCTGCTTGATTGACTTCTGTTTTTGCATTTTGAATTTCGGGTTTGTATGCATAAAACAGCGGGATATTTACAATATTTGCCCCTGCGTAAGCCCCGTTTACGGATCTGCCTGAGTCGCTCATCCCCCTTGTGATAAAACTGTAACCGCCCTGAAGTTCAATATCAGGAATTCTCTGACGACTGACATATACCAGATTTTTTTGTGCAACATCAATTTGTTGTTGGGCTATTTTGATATCATATCTGTTTTTCAGCGAACTTTCTTTTATAGCTTCAAATGACGGAATTCTGGCAAGGGGCTTCGGGCTCAGAAGAGCTATAAAATCTTCTTTATCGGAAAAATTGTCATCTTCCGCATCATATAACAGATTTGTGTTATTTGCGTTTATTGCTTTATTAAAATCATATCTGGCGCTTTTTACATTTGCTTTTTGCGTATTAACCTGAATGACCAGCTGATCCAGTGCTATTTCTGTCTGAATTACGTCAATCTCTTCAACTTCGCCAGCTTCAACACGTTTTTTTGCAATTGCAAGAAGATCATTCAGTAACTTGCGCCGCTGTTCAAGAACGTTTAAAATTTCTTTTGCGGCGACAAGATTGACATAAGCCTCACGTACATCCATTTTCAGGTCAAACTTTACATAATCCAGATTTTGTTTTTCAAGTTCAAGATTTGATTGTGCAAGTTTTTTGCGCGCATCGCGTTTTGCTATTTCTATTTTTTCACTTAATCCTGCTGCCTGTGGTTCTCCTTTTCCTATTTCTCCAATATTAAAAAATGTATTTATTTCCGGGTTTTGAAGTCTGTTTGATGCTTTTACGGTATTTATGGCCTTATCAATATTCATTTTTGAGGCTTGATAATCAATATTATTTTCAAGCGCAATATCAAGAGCTTCTTGAAGCGAGATTTTTTCAACGGTTTTTTGAGCAAAACCCGCAGGGCAAATGAGTAATATTAAAATTATTATTAAAAATTTTTTC
>ULJB01027820.1_pt1 | contig 89079 bp, 64 predicted proteins | sample 1950771 | NCBI WGS metagenome assembly ULJB01 (sample SAMEA4835461, study PRJEB28245) | human gut metagenome | biome: gut microbiome; material: fecal sample | place: Denmark | collected 2008
ACCGACGTCCCTGCCGGATACTTCTGCTGCAAGATTCAGGTGAAAGGACTGAAAGGCGGACACTCGGGTGGCGACATCCACCTGGGACTGGGCAATGCCAACAAGATTCTGAACCGCTTCCTCAGCCAGGCTGCTGCCAAGTACGACCTCTATCTGTGCGAAATTGAGGGAGGAAACCTGCGCAACGCCATTGCCCGCGAGGCACATGCCGTCATCGCCATCCCCGAAGCCGACAAACATGCCCTGCGCAGTGACCTGAACGTGTTTACAGCTGAGGTACAGGCTGAATACAACGTCGTTGACCCCGACCTGCAACTGATTATGGAATCGGAGAACTTCCGCCCCAAAGCCATCGACCGCGACACGACCCGCCGACTGCTTCAGGCCCTCTATGCCTGCCCGCACGGCGTATTTGCCATGAGCCAGGACATTCCCGGATTGGTAGAGACATCCACTAACCTGGCCTCCGTCAAGATGAAACCGGACCACATCATCCGCATCGAGACCAGCCAACGCAGCTCGACCGCCTCGTCCAAGCAGGACATTGCCAACATGGTGCGCACCGTCTTCGAAATGGCCGGTGCCCACGTCACCTTCGGCGACGGCTATCCGGGCTGGAAACCCAATCCGCACTCCGAAATTCTGGAAGTGGCCACCGCTTCCTACAAACATCTGTTCGGCACAGAAGCGAAAGTCAAGGCCATCCATGCCGGACTGGAATGCGGTCTGTTCCTCGACAAATATCCGTCACTCGACATGATTTCGTTCGGTCCCACCCTGCAAGGCGTGCACTCGCCCGACGAACGCATGCTGATACCCACCGTCCAGAAGTTCTGGGACCACCTGCTGGATATTCTGAAAAATATTCCGGTCAAATAAACGGGTAAGGGACAACGAATGACACCCCACAAACGGAGATACAGAAATGAATGGAAAGGTCATCAGACCCTTCTGTTCTTCTGTATCTCCGTTTTCTTTTCTTTCTCCCCGTCCATTCCCTCTGTACAGGCGCAAGACACACTGGCTTTCCGTGTCGTCAGCTACAACGTGGAAAACCTGTTCGACACACGGCACGACTCCCTGAAAGACGACTACGAGTTTCTGCCCGAATCTACCCGCCACTGGAACTATCCGAAATACCGGAAGAAACTGGACGACATTGGCCGTACCCTCATTGCCGTTGGCGGATGGACCCCTCCTGCACTCGTAGCCCTGTGTGAAGTGGAAAATGACAGTGTACTACGCGACCTGACCCGCTACTCCGTCATACGCGAAGCCGGTTACCGATACGTTATGACCCACTCCAGAGATGAACGGGGCATCGATGTAGCCCTGCTCTACCAGCGGGGATTGTTCAAACTGCTTTCCTGCCACAGCATCACCGTGAGCAAACCACGCCCGTCCGACCGCCCCACACGCGACATACTGCATGCCAGCGGCCTGCTGCTGAACGGCGACACGCTGGACGTATTGGTCGCCCACTTCCCTTCCCGCTCCGGCGGCGCCAAGGAAAGCGAGCCCTACCGGCTGATGGCCGCCCGCCAACTGAAACGGACCGCAGATAGCCTCATGGCCCGACGCTGCTATCCACAGCTGCTGATTATGGGCGACTTCAACGACTACCCCCACAACCGTTCCGTCCGAAAAATATTACAGGCCAATGCACCCCAGCCGGGAGAATCAATCTCCTCCCGACGCCTGTATCATCTGCTTGCCCGCAAAGCTCGGCCACAAAAAACGTTCGGCAGCTACAAGTATCAGGGAGAATGGGGGCTGCTGGACCACCTCATCGTATCGGGCAACCTGCTGCAAACAGACGCCCCTCTATCCACATCCGAAGCCCATGCCGACGTGGCTCGTCTAGCCTTTCTCCTGACCGAAGACAGGAAGTTCGGCGGACAGCAACCTTTCCGTACGTACCTTGGACCTCGATACTTGGGAGGCATCAGTGACCACCTGCCTGTATGGGTAGAATTCCGGTTAATTTATTAACTAATCTGTCCTAACAAGGAGTAAAAATTTAAGCACACAGATACATAAATTTATCAATCTGCTCACCTGCACCCTAAATTCACACTTGCCCCGTTGTAGTTATCGAATAATTTTGCGAATATTGCACAAACAATTATCCACAAAGTCTCATGAAATACACCATTTTGATCCTGGCATTCCTCATAGGAACCATACCTGCATTTGCCCAAAAACTGATTGAAATAGGAAAAGGCTACAGCTCCACATCGGTCAATACGACCATTTTCCGCCACAGTTCCTTAGCCACTTTCAACGATCACCAATACACCGCCTATTATGACGGCGACGGCTATCTGGTCATCGGAAAACGCCCACTGAACTCCAACCGTTGGGAGCTTCTCCGTTCGTCCTACAAAGGAAATGTGGCCGATGCCCACAACGTCATCAGCCTTATGGTAGACGGCGAAGGCTATCTGCACGTTGCCTTCGACCATCACGGACAACCGCTGAACTACTGCCGCAGTACGGCACCCGAATCGCTTACTTTAGGAAAAAAGGAACCGATGACCGGTCATGACGAAGCGGACGTCACCTACCCGGAATTCTACCGACTGTCCAACGGCGATCTGCTCTTTGCCTACCGCTCGGGAGCTTCCGGTCGGGGTAACCTCGTTCTGAACCGATACAACTTGAAACAGCGTACCTGGCAACGGATACAGGACGTCCTCATCGACGGCGAAGGCGAACGCAATGCCTACTGGCAGCTGTATGTTGATGCCAAAGACGTCATCCACGTTTCATGGGTATGGCGGGAGTCGTGGCTGGTGGAGACCAATCACGACCTGTGTTACGCCTGCTCGTCGGACGGCGGAAAGACTTGGCACAAGTCCGACGGCGAAGTCTATGACCTGCCCATCCGCCAAGACAATGCCGAATATGCCTGCCGTATCCCCCAGAACAGCGAACTCATCAATCAGACCAGCATGAGCGCCGATGCGGAGGGACATCCGTACATCGTCACCTACTGGCGCGATGCCGACAGCGATGTTCCCCAATACCGCCTGGTGTGGCACGATGGAGCAGCCTGGCACAACCGCCCCATCATGCGCCGCACCCAGCCTTTTTCCCTGAAAGGAGGAGGCACCAAGATGATTCCCATCTCCCGTCCCCGCATTGCCGTAGACAAGGATCGTGCCTACTTCATCTTCCGCGATGCAGAGCGGAACAGCAAAGTTTCCATGGCCTATACTCCCGACATACTCAACGGTGAATGGCAAGTGACGGATCTCACAGACTTTTCGGTGGACGCCTGGGAACCCAGCCTTGATACAGAGCTGTGGAAACAGCGGCAACAACTCCACGTCTTCGTGCAGGAAACCCATCAGGGCGACGGAGAGAAACAGGTGACTTCTGCTCCCACTCCCGTCTATGTACTTGAAATCAATACCGAAAAATAACTTATAAACAAAAAACATGAACAAGATTCTTAAAACCCTTGCAGCCTGTGCCATCGCGATTCTACCGGCTGCTACATTTGCCAAGACATCCGAAGCCGACCAGGTACGGAAGATGATTGACAAGGTGAACCAACACTGGCAGGCCGAGAACAAGCCGGAAGTACGTTCCTTCTGGGACAACGCTGCCTACCACACCGGCAACATGGAAGCCTACTTCCTGACCGGCAATGAAGATTACCGTGCCTACTCCGAGGCATGGGCCAGACACAACGAATGGAAAGGAGCCAAGAGCAACGACCGCTCCCAATGGAAGTATTCCTATGGTGAATCAGACGAATATGTGCTGTTCGGTGACTACCAGATCTGCTTCCAGACGTATGCCGACCTCTACAACCTGGCTCCCGAAGATTATAAGATCAGACGGGCTCGCGAAATCATGGAGTACCAGATGAGTACTCCGAACAACGACTACTGGTGGTGGAGCGACGGACTTTACATGGTGATGCCCGTCATGACGAAACTCTACAAGATAACCCATAACCCCCTCTATCTGGACAAATTGTACGAGTACATCACCTATTCCGACCAGATAATGTTCGACCCGGAAGAAAACCTCTACTACCGCGACGCCAAATATGTCTATCCCAAGCACAAAAGCGTCAACGGAAAGAAGGACTTCTGGGCCCGCGGCGACGGATGGGTACTGGCCGGCCTGGCCAAGGTACTGAAAGACCTGCCCGCCGACTACAAGTATCGCCCCTTCTTCGTGGAAAAATTCCAGAAAATGGCCAAGGCCGTGGCCGCCATCCAGCAGCCCGAAGGCTACTGGACCCGCAGCATGATGGATCCCGAACATGCTCCCGGCCCTGAAACCAGCGGCACCGCCTTTTTCACCTACGGCATTCTGTGGGGCATCAACAACGGCTATCTGGACGAAACCGAATTCCTGCCCGTAGTCAACAAGGCCTGGACATACCTGTCGAAAACCGCTCTCCAGAAGAACGGAGCCGTAGGCTACGTTCAGCCCATCGGCGAGAAGGCCATTCCCGGACAGGTAGTCGACGCCAACTCTACAGCCAACTTCGGGGTAGGTGCCTTCCTGCTGGCCGCCTGCGAGTATGTACGTTACCTGGAAGCTCCCAAGACGGAGGACCGTGCCTACTGGTGCGACCTAGCCTACAAGATGGCAGCTCCCATCCTGAGCAACATGGCTAAAGGGGAACTGCAGAAGAACATGATTGTAGAAGTAAGCCCCACGTGGGACGGCCGCGACAAGAAAGTGACCTACATGGAAGCCTTCGGACGCCTGATGGCAGGCATTGCACCGTGGCTCACCCTGCCCGATGACCAGACGGAAGAAGGAACCATGCGCAAGCAGCTGCGCGAATGGGCCCTAAAGAGCTATGCCAACGCCGTCGACCCGCAAAGCCCCGACTACCTGCTGTGGCGCAAGGAAGGTCAGCCGCTGGTAGACGCCGCCTACATTGCCGAGAGTTTTCTTCGTGCCTTCGACCAGTTGTGGGAACCGCTCGACACTACCACCAAGCAGCGCTATATCGAGGAATTCACCCTGCTGCGCCGCATCGATCCTCCCTACACCAACTGGCTGCTGTTCTCCTCGACCATCGAAAGTTTCCTGGCCAAGGCCGGAGCGCCCTATGATGCCTACCGCATCAACTCGGCCATCCGAAAAGTGGAAGAATGGTACACAGGCGACGGCTGGTACTCGGACGGGCCGATCTTTGCCTTCGACTATTACAGCAGTTTCGTATTCCATCCCATGTATCTGGAAACCCTCCAAGCGATGAAGGATGCCAAAGCCTATACACGCATACACTATTCCAAGTATTACGACCGCGCCCTGCGCCGTGCCCGGAAATATAGTCTGATATTGGAACGTTTCATTTCGCCCGAAGGAACCTTCCCCGTATTCGGCCGCTCCATTCCTTACCGCATGGCTACCATGCAACCCCTGGCTCTGATGGCCTGGTATCAGGAACTGCCTGCCGGTGTGACCAACGCCCAGGTACGTTGTGCCCTCACCGCCGTTATGAAACGCATGTTTGCCAGCGGCAACAACTTCAACGAAGGCGGCTACCTGACCATCGGGTTCAGCGGACGCCAGCCCAACATTGCCGACTGGTATACCAACAACGGCAGCCTGTACATGACCTCCCTCGCCTTCCTGCCTCTGGGACTGCCTGCCAGCCACCCGTTCTGGACCGATGCCCCGCAAGACTGGACCAGCAAACGTGCCTGGAACGAACAACCCTTCCCCAAGGACCACCAGTGGAAGGATGAAATCCGTACATGGGATTTGTTCTGATAATAACAGCATGTAAGGAGGCACCACGGTGCATCCGACCCTTCAGGCACGGATGATACGGATAAATTGTCATCCGTGCCTGAAATATAATATATCAACCCCGGCTCTTCTGCTTCAGGTATTCGGAAGGAGCCATACCATACTCATCCTTGAAGCACTGCCTGAAATAAGCTACGCTGCTGAATCCTGCCAAATCGGAAATTTCCGCAATGCTGCACTCTCCGCTCATCAGGAGGTCCACACTCTTCTTCAGCTTCACCTTACGAACAAATTCGTTGACCGACATGTCTGTCAGACACTTTATCTTACGATAGAGTGTCGAATGGCTCATGCACATCTTATCGGCAATAAAGGCCACGTCTATCTTCTCCATACTGAGGTTGCTCTCGATGATGCGGTTCACCTTGTCGAGGAATTCACGGTCAAGCTTGTTAAGCGTATGGTTTCCTTCACCCAGGTCTTTCAGAGCCTCTTGCGTGGAGGTCCCCACCGACGACACTGTCTTGGCAGCAATCAGTCCGGCCAGCTTCCTCCTGCCTGCCAACAGGTTTTCAATTCGTCTACCCAGCAGACGGGCACTGAAAGGCTTGGCAATAAACGAGTCAGCCCCTACAGCATAACCCTCTTCGCGGTCTTGCATGCTATCCTTGGCCGTCAACAATATCACGGGGATATGGCTGATACGCATGTCCTGCTTTACCCGCTTGCAGAAAGCGATACCGTCCATGATGGGCATCATGATGTCGCTCACGATGACACTCGGCGTACGTACCTTGGCTATATCCCATCCCTCCTTACCATTGGAGGCGGTCAGCACTTCATAGGAATCTTCAAACGAACTCCGGATATACTCACGGATATCGTTATTATCTTCCACCACCAGCAGAACGGGACGGGCATCTTCTCCTTCGGTGACCGATTCCCTGACAGCAGCCACGGATGTCTGTGCACGGGCGGACTCCTTGTGTTGGGCATGGGGATAGGTATTATCCGTCAGCAGACTGAGCGTAAAGCAACTGCCCTCGTTCAACGTACTTTCCACGGTTATCTTCGCCTCGTGCAGATCGGCCAACGACTTCACCAATGCCAGTCCAATGCCGGTACCCGACGCTTGATGCTTGCCTTCGGCCTGATAATAACGGTCAAAGATATGAGGTATCGACTCCGGGTCGATACCAAACCCGGTATCCTTCACCTTAATGTCAGTATATCTTTGTCCCGCCTCTTCACGACTGGAGAGCGATAGGGTGATGACACCTTCCGGCGTATATTTCATGGCATTGGACATCAGGTTGTTCACAATAATCCGAACCATTTCCGGGTCGAAATAGAGTTCCGTCTCTTCCGTCTCAATCTTTACTTCGATATCCACCCGGCTGTTCTGGTTCAATTCCTTGAAGCCTAATCCGATTTCCTTTACCAGCTTGGCGATGTTACCTTTCTCTATCAACAACTTCCGGTTCTGGGTTTCAGTCTTGCGAAACTCCAAAATCTGGTTGATTAGTGCCAGCAGCCTGTTGGCATTGCTGTGTATGATGCCGATGCGCTCGGCATGTTTCTGCGATAATGACTTGTCGGCCAGCAGGTCTTCCAACGGACCGATGATCAATGTCAGCGGTGTGCGGAGCTCATGCGTGATATTGGTATAGAAACGAAGGCGTTCGGCATTGAGCTTCTCACCGTTCTCCAGTTGTTGGTGTTCCAAGCTAAGTTTATTCTCCAAGTCGAGTTTATGCTTGTAGGAACGAAGGATGAAGAACAGCAACAGGCAGCCGGCCACTGCATAAAACAGTTTGGCATACCAAGTCAGCCACAGGGGTGGCTCAATGACCAATGCCAACGAAGCGATATTCTCGTCATTCCAATTCTGATTTCTCACACGTGCATTTACCTTGAAAGTATAGCTTCCGTAAGGCAGATTCCGGAATGTCACCTGATTCTCGCCATGTGTGTTGTACCAGGAGTCATTCAAACCCTCCATCTGATAGATGTATTCCACCTGCCCGGCCTGGGAAAAATCGGTCACATTAAAACCAATCCGCAGGTTGTTGTTCTTGTAGGAAAGCTTGACCTTGTTCTTGATGACAGGCACCGTCACCTCGGCATATTCCGGCCTGAGGTCTCCTGTCATACTCCGACACTCGGTGAAAACTACCGGTGCGACCTCCCCGTCGTCGTCAAGGGTTGCCGGATTGAAATAGCACACACCATTCTGTGAGCCGAAATAAATGGTACCGTCGTCCGAACGGCAGACCGAACCATCCATAAAGTCGCCACGCGGCACCCCATCGTGAAAATTGTAATTCTTAAATATCCCGCTTACCGTTTCAAGGCAGGAAATCCCATTGTTCGTACTGAACCAGATGTTTCCTTTCTCATCCTCCTGGATGGCCCTGATATAACTGTTCACAATCCCGTCTTTTTCCAAGAAAATGCGATAGGCATTGGGATTATCAGTCCGTTCAAAGAGAACAAGCCCATTACGGGTAGCCGCCCAAACCCGTCCTTCACGGTCCATCAACAGATGAGACACCGCATTTGAAGGCATACCATTGTCCGTAGTCAGACTATAAACCAAATTGCTATGACGGTTCAGAATCTGAACACCCTTACCGAAGGTGCCAATCCACAGTTTTCCCTGCCTGTCACGCAGAATACTATGTACCATATTGTCGGCCAACTGACTGTTAATGCTGTCCTCACAACAGAACCGTCCGCCGACATAGCTGTAGATACCGCTTTCCGTACCAATCCACATCTTGCCGTCCGTATCTTCATGGAAACATCGTACGTCAAGATTAGGGTATCCTTCGGCAATCCGCTCCATGCGCCCCGTTTTGTGGCGATACACTGTCACTCCATCCAGATACATACCCATCCACAAGTCACCTGAACGGTCTCTATAGATAACATTCACATGTGTATTCTTTACGGCTTGCGGCTTCAGCAAATCTTTCATTTTACCCTTGTCGAACACTGCTACTTCATTCTCTCCACCCAACCACAAACGACCGTCCACATCAACATTGATACCCCACACCTGCTTGTTGGTATATTCGCCGTAGCGTTTCTTCTGATAAGGCAACGTCTTGAACAAAGGCTGCTGATGACTGATGACATCCACCCCACCCCGATAATTGCCAATCCAGATATTGCCGAATGAATCTTCGAACACGCAGCGGGCATTGGGCGAAGACAGGCCATGAATATCGTTCGTAACAACCAAGTTACGAAACTGTACCTGTTCAGGACGAATGAAGGAATTCTGCCTCAAATCGAGAATACTTACACCACCCATGTTGGTACAAATCCAGATATTGCCGTCGCGCGTCTGGCTGATGTCATACACCTGATTGGATAAAAGCGAATTGGGATTGTTCGGCTGGTTACGGAAAGTCGTAAATTCCTTCGTAGCCGGATTGAACAATGCCAAGCCATTCTCCGTCCCCACCCATATTCTCTCCGCACTGTCTATGAAAATGGCATGAACCGTATTGCTCGGGATGCTCTTGGGGTTATCGGGAGAATGGCGAAAATTCTCACAAGTGCGTGCCTTCAGGTCAATGATGCTAAGCCCGTCGCTCACGTGTCCCACATAAAGATGCCCCTTCCTGTCGTCACACGATGTCCAGTTACGCCCCGTAAATCCCTTGACGTTGGACGTGCTGTAACACTCTATCTTCTTCGTCTTCCGATCGTAATGGTCGATGCCCAAATGGTAATGAGTAATCCAGATACCACCGTCGGCCGCCATTTTCAGATCGGTCACATCGTTCGTAACCAGTCCGCCATATACATCCAACGTTTCAAAGGTCTGATTGCCCACATCAAAAATGCTGATGCCGTCACGCTGCGTTCCTACCCATATCGTATTGTCCTCAGGCACGGACAGAAGCGCATTGTGTTCGTTGCCGCTGATCTTCGAGTTGTTCCGGTTATACACCGTGAAGTAACGACCGTCGAATTTATTCAGACCAGACTCCGTGGCAATCCAAACACAGCCCTGGTTATCCTGCGTAATATCTACCACATAATTGTTCGACAACCCTTGTTCCACACCCATCCGTTTCAGAATCTGGTCGTCCTGAAGTGCATGTACTTTCAAAGAAAAACACAAAAACAATACTATGAGCGATATAAGGTAACCGGTTTTCATCATCATCACACTAAACAGATTAATTGTACTCAGCAAAAATAATGAAATAAGCCGAATGAAACAGCTTTTACAGCTATTTTTCTATCTGTTTTCATCAAAAAGCATGAAATCTCCCACGCAATGGCATTTATGCAAGATGCTTCACAGCCTTCATTTGGCTTACTGTCAATTCTATTGTGTATGAAAAGTTTTGCCCGTGAAGTTTCACCGCAACCAACTATGTACAAGTCATTTACAGTGAAAAACATCTATCGGCACGGTTCTTTCATATATCCTGTACTTCCCACACCCGCTACGTTCGGGGTGAAAGGAAGCATGAAATGTTGATTTCACAGCAAACATTTGGTTCACAATAATTTATAAGCCGTGAAAGCGTGAAAGATTTTCTCCCAAAAGAAAATTTCAATAGAAGTCTGTAGCTAATCAGAGAATGAGCTTTCACCTTTGCCCATACCTTATAATCCATGATTGGCACAAAAAGCATTCATTCCAGCAGTGTAACTATGGACTTGAGCCGCCTAACTATGGACTTGAGCGACGTAACTATGAACTTTAGAAACGGAATCTTGACGAAAAAAGTGATGCTTTCTAACGAAAATTTAGATGTTCATGCCTTTCGGACATACACTTCATATGCAAAACATACACATTCTGCCCACAAGGCATACACATCCCGCTCACAGAATATGCACGTTTTGTCCACAAGATATGCGCTCTTAGTACAGAACTATCCATTTACATTCTTCCACCTTTCCGCATCTTCAAATCCTCTCAAATGTTAAAAACTACCAATAAAAACAAAGCAAGCAAGATAGAATAAAACGTCATTTGACATCTTTGAACAATTTTTCTACCCCATTTGCCTATTTCTTATAATATTTCTTTCTTATTAAACTCCTACTTTTGGCTACAATTTAAATCTCACACAATTTTTAATTAAAATAAAATTAATGATGAAATCTAATTCTTGCAAAAACAATCGACGAGCCATGATGGCTCTGCTTCTTTGCACAGGATTCATTGCCATGCATCCCTTGGCAATGTCAGCTAAAGAAGAAGTTTCATCACTGAATGTGGTGCAACAGCAAAAAAATGTAAGTGGCGTTATCAAGGACTCAACTGGAGAACCTGTCATCGGTGCCAATGTCCGTGAAAAAGACAACCCCACCAATGGAACTATTACAGATTTGGATGGCAAATTCAATTTAAATGTAACTAATGCCACCAAATTGGAAATCTCCTTTATCGGTTACAAAACTGTCGTTGTAGACGCCGTACCCGGAAAGTCGATTGACGTAGTGCTGGAGGATGACTCCGAAATGCTTCAAGAAGTCGTAGTCGTTGGTTTCGGTACCCAAAAAAAAGTGAACCTGACCGGTTCGGTAGGTGTGGTAACAGCCGATGAGCTAAAAGAACGCCCCGTAACCAATGCTACGCAGGCTCTTCAGGGTGTAGTACCCGGATTGCAGATTACGCAAACCAATGGTAGTTTGGAAGACACGCCCAGTATCAATGTACGTGGTACAACTACCATCGGACAGGGAACAAGCGGCTCTCCGCTCGTTTTGATTGACGGCATGGAAGGTGACCTGAATACTATCAACCCGCAAGACATTGCCAATATCTCCGTTCTGAAAGATGCAGCTGCATCTTCAATTTATGGTTCACGTGCTCCGTTCGGTGTAATCCTGATTACAACCAAATCGGGCAGCAAAGAAGGAAAGACCTCCATCAACTACAACAACAGCTTCCGTTGGGGTACACCTATCAACATGAACCATTTGATGAACTCCGTAGATTTTGCAGGCTGGATGAATGATGCTTTAACAAATGGAGGACAAGCTGTTCAATTTGATGCAGACAGAATGGCCGATATTGTAGCCTACCACAATGCAAGTCCATATAAACCAGGCCAACGAATTACCAGTGACGGTACTATCATGAGCGGTATCAGCGCAGGCGACAACGGATATTGGTTAGAAGCATATGCCAACGGTATAGATGATGTAGACTGGTATGGTGAAGTCTACAAGAAATGGACATTCTCCCAAGAACACAACTTCAGTGTCAGCGGTGGGACCAACAAGTTGAATTATTATGCTTCGTTTAATTTTTTGGATCAAGGCGGTTTCATGAAGTATGGCGAAGAAGGTCTGAAACGTTATAATGGAACAGCCAAGATCAGCTCACAAATTACCGACTGGCTGAAATTCAATTACACCATGCGTTTCACCCGTCAGGATTACAAGCGTCCTGCCACACTGACAAGTTCTCTGTATTCCGATATGGCTCGTCAGGGATGGCCAGTTCTTCCTCTCTATGATCCCAATGGGTATTTCTATGATGCGCCGTCACCTGTTTTGGGTCTGGCAGAAGGAGGTGTTGATAAAACCCAGACAGACAACTCTTACCATCAGATTGGTCTGATTTTTGAACCTATCAAAAACTGGATTACGCATGTTGACTTCAATTACCATATCAAATCAGCCAACAGACATTGGGACAGCCAGATGAGATATAATCATGATGTCAACGGCAATCCGTATGTGTACAGCAATAGTTCCAATGTGCACGAAGATTACTACAAAGAGAACTATTACAACTTCAATGCATACACAGAATATACCTATAATCTCAATGACGCCCACAATTTCCATGTAATGGGTGGTTTCCAAGCAGAGAATCTGAAACAGACACAGTTTGGACTGCAAAGAAACGGTATCATGTTCCCCGGCAAACCCGAAGTTGACCTTACTACCGGTTTGGACTATTATGGCAACGAAGTAACTCCCTCGACCAATGGTTCCAGAAACGAATGGTCCACAGCAGGTTTCTTTGCACGTGTCAACTATGACTACCAAGGCAAATATCTGATTGAAGGCAATCTCCGTGCAGACGGAACTTCACGCTTTAGAAAAGGTAACCAATGGAAAGCCTTCCCATCAGTATCTGTCGGTTGGAACATTGCAAGAGAAAACTTCTTCGAACCCATCAACGATGTAATCGGAACTCTTAAGTTGCGTGCCTCATACGGTTCATTGGGTAACCAAAATACAACCAACTGGTATCAGACCTATCAGACCATGTCAGTAGGTTCATCCGACGGTAGCTGGCTCATGAACGGTAAGAAACCTAATACCGCAACAGCCCCCGGTCTTGTATCTACAACGTTGACATGGGAAACCATTGAATCATACAACATTGGTTTGGATTGGGGATTATTCAATAACCGCTTGACCGGTTCATTCGACTATTATATCCGAAACACTAAAGACATGGTAGGTAATGCTCCTGAACTTCCTGCCATTTTAGGTACTGCAGTTCCTGTAACCAACAATACCGACTTGCGCACTTCAGGATGGGAATTGTCAATTGGTTGGAATGATCGTCTGGACAACGGGCTGAACTATAGTGCCAAATTCAACATATCAGATGCACGCACAAAGATCACTCGCTATCCCAATAACCCGACCAATGCCATCAGTACATACATCGAAGGACGTTACATCAACGAAATTTGGGGCTACGAAACAGTCGGTTTGGCCAAGACAGACGAAGAAATGCAGGCACACCTCGCTACATTGCCCAACGGCGGACAAGATGCTTTGGGTAGCGACTGGAGAGCCGGTGATATCATGTATGCCGACTTAAATGGCGATGGCAAGATTTCCGGTGGCGCAGGCACACTGAACGACCATGGCGATATGAAAGTAATTGGTAACCATACCCCCAGATATCTCTTCGGTCTTGACTTGAATGCAAGCTGGAAAGGATTTGATGTTCGCGTATTCTTCCAGGGTGTAATGAAACGCGACTACTGGCAAGGAAGTACCTATTTGTTCGGTTCTGCCAGCAACGGACAATGGTGGGCTACCGGCTTGAGTCAGGTTCACGATTATTTCCGTGACGAGAACACATGGTCTGTCCAAAACGGTTATCAGTCTGTGAATACAGATTCTTACCTGCCTCGTCCGCTGTACAGCGACAAGAACCAGCAGTGTCAGACAAGATATCTGCAGAACGCAGCCTACATTCGCTTGAAGAACTTGCAAATCGGTTACACAATTCCGAAGAACATCACAACCCGCTGGGCCATCCAGAGCTTGCGCATATTCTTCTCCGGTGAAAATCTGTGGACAGGAACAAGCCTAGCAGACCAATTTGATCCTGAAACCATTTCCAGCTATAGTGGAAACTCCTACCCGTTGTCAAAGACATTGTCATGCGGTATAAATGTTACATTCTAAATTCGATTAAATTATGAAACTCAATAAACTCACTTATTTATCGACAGTCATATTACTGTCTTCTTCGCTGGTATCGTGTGAGGATTTTCTGGACAAGGAACCCCCTTCATACGCAGTTCCTGAAGATTACTACTTAGCAGAAGACCAGCTTCAGGCCGTAGCCAACAAATTCTATTCTGACGGCTTGCTTCCCTCTCACGGTAACTGGAGTTACGGGACTTTCGGGACAGATAACAATACGGACAACCAGGCTGGCTTCACTGCAGACAACAAGTATACCACCGGACAATGGAAAGTTTCATTGGAAAACGGCAACTGGGCTTGGACCAATATCCGCAACATCAACTATTCACTGAATACGATTCTGAATAATTATGAAGCGGGAAAAATCAGCGGTTCAGATACAAATATCCGCCAATATATCGGAGAAATTTACTTCTTCCGCGCTTACTGCTACTTTGACATGCTGCAGAAGTGGGGAGACCTGCCTATCATCAAGGAAGCCTTACCCGATAATAATGAAATTTTGGTTGCAGCCAATCAAAGAAGTCCCAGAAATGAAGTTGCAAGATTCATTATCGAAGATCTGGACAACGCCATCGCTTACATGACAGACAATTTTGATGCTAAAAAAAATCGTTTGTCTTCGGATGTTGCCCAATTATTGAAGTCACGCGTAGCTCTGTTTGAAGCTTCTTGGCTGAGATACTTTAATAATACACCTTTTGTCCCGAACGGTGAAGGATGGCCGGGAAAAGCAAAAGATTATAATGCAAACTATCAATTCCCATCAGGCAGCATAGAAAGTGAAATCGAATATTTCTATACGATAGCAGCAGAAAGTGCTGAAGAAGTGGCTGAAAAATACAAAGGACGACTGACTCAGAACACAGGCTTAGTTCCCCAATCTGAATCAGATCCAGAGAATCCTTATTTCAGCATGTTCGGAAATACAGATATGTCAGGTTTCCCGGATGTACTCTTGTGGCGTGAATACAGTGAAGGTTTAGGCATTACCAACAATATCGAAGTGGCTGTCGAGAAAGGCAATTACGGTGTAGGTTTGACTCGAAGTATGGTTCAAGGCTTTGTAATGGCAGATGGTAAGCCCATCTACGCAAGCCACAATGGCTTTACATTCAATGACGAGTCATTGGCTAACGTAAGAAAAAATGCAGATCCGCGTCTGTTCATCTTCCTGAAGGAGCCCTACCAAATCAACATGTTTAAGAACATGGATTCACAGAAAGACCATGGCGTAGAGATTGAGCCCTATCCCAGCATTTTGATTAGTGATGGTGAAAACGGCTATAGTACAGGTTACTCAATCCGTAAGGGTGGCACATTCGATAAAGCACTGACCGGTAACGGTTCCGGATATACAGGTTCCATCACTTTCAGAGCCACCGAAGCCTTACTGAATTACATGGAAGCCCAATATGAATTGACCAAGAATCTTTCTTCCGGCCATATTCTGGAATATTGGAAAGCTATCCGTACAGCTGCAGGATTTAAAGGAACCGCTATTGACCCGCAGACAACCATTGCCGCAACCGACATCAGCCAGGAAAAGCTGGATTGGGGATCTTATTCTGCCGGCGAACAGTTGACCGACCCCGTTCTTTACAATATCCGTAGAGAGCGCCGTTGCGAACTAATGGCCGAAGGACTTAGATGGATGGATCTGATCCGTTGGAGAGCATTGGATCAGATGATTGAGGAACCCTATATTGTAGAAGGATTCCACCTGTGGAACACAGAGATGCAGACATGGTATGAGGCAAGTGACATGATTGCGGATGGCAGTTCCTCAGCAACCGTATCCAGTCCGAGCTTAAGCGAATATTACAGACCCTATCAGAAGAATATGACAAGTGGTAATTTGTTCAAAGATGGGTATACTTGGCACATGGCACACTACCTGCAGCCGCTTCCCATCAAACAGTTCCAGTTAACTGCTTCTGATAACGCTTCACCAGAGCTTTCTCCTTTGTATCAGAATCCATATTGGCCGACCACTGCCGATATGCCAGCTGAGAAATAAATTATCTAAAAATAAAATAACTAAAGCCTCTCCTTTTTAGGAGAGCTTTAGTTATTTTTTATTTCACATAGCAATATGAAGAGCATCAAAACCCTGTTCCTTATATTTTTCTCTTTATTGTCCATACAAGCTATTCAATCGCAGCCAATCATCCAAAAGAATATTCCGTTGGATTCTATCCGATTGAGCGATCCCTGTATCCTAACAGACCAACAAACTTCCACTTATTACATGACAGGTACCGGTGGAAGGCTATGGAAAAGTAAAGATTTAAAATATTGGGACGGTCCTTATAAAGTAGCTCAAACAGATTCTCACTCATGGATGGGACCTGAGCCTATGATTTGGGCGGCTGAACTTCATCATTATAAGAATAAATATTACTACTTCGCGACATTTACCAACAAAGCCGTAATTATAGATACAGTCCGAGGAAATAAAATCGAACGAAGAGCAAGTCACATATTAGTAAGTGATAATCCAGAGGGGCCTTATCGTCCTATGAAAGATTCCATTTATTTACCAGCAAACAAACCTACATTAGACGGAACATTTTGGGTCGACACAGATGGAAAGCCTTATATGGTTTATTGTTATGAATGGTTACAGAATTGGGACGGGACCATTGAAAAAATAGAACTGAAACCAGATCTCAGTGGTTCTATCGGAGAAGGAAAACTTCTATTCCGTTCCAGTGAATGTCCTTGGAGTCGTGAATTTCGTGATGGAAAAGAAGTCCCCAACAAAGTGACCGATGGGCCTTATCTTTTTCGCACGCAAACAGGACGGTTAGGAATGCTTTGGACAAGCTGGATTCATAACATCTATACACAAGGAGTCGCATATTCTGAAAGTGGAACATTGGACGGTCCTTGGATTCAAGAGCCACAGCCCATCACCCCTCCAAACTTCGGACACGGGATGCTGTTCCAAACATTGGATGGTAAATGGCTGATGTCTGTACACAGTCACAAAGACATCAACGGATTTTATCTCCGCATACCACACCTATTTGAAGTAGATTTGTCTGGTGACAAATTAATAGTCGGAAAGATATACTAACCCTAATAAACTATAAAACGACATCATGAAAAACAAAATAATAAAATATTGCGGATATTTTTGCATTTTACTAGCCACAGCTTGTACACAACCACAGTCAAAACCTATCTGCTCCGGCGAGATATGGCCGGACAACCAGGGCGCACACGTCAACGCTCACGGAGGAGGCATGCTCTATCACGAGGGTACCTATTACTGGTATGGTGAAAACAAGTCGGACACTACCAGCAAGGCCATGGTGGGCATCATGTGCTACTCTTCGAAAAACCTTACCGACTGGACAAACGAAGGTGCCGTGCTCCCCGTAGAGCTGAACGACACAACCAGCGACATCGCACAAGGATGTGTGATGGAACGCCCCAAGGTGATATACAATGACAAGACGAAGCAATTCGTCATGTGGTTCCACCTGGAACTGAAAGGTAAAGGCTATGCCGCCGCCCGTTCGGCCGTAGCCGTAAGCGAATCGCCTACCGGACCGTTCCGCTTCCTACGCTCGGGACGCATCAACCCCGGCAAGCTGCCCTTCGACATGACCGCCGATCAACGGGCCGTACTCGACACCCTGCAGGCCGAACACTTCAAGAAATGGTGGACACCCCAGTGGTACGAAGCCATTGACAAAGGTCTCTTCCTGAAACGCGACCTGGAAGGCGGACAGATGGCACGCGACATGCAGCTCTTTGTGGACGATGACGGCAAAGCCTACCACATCTATTCATCGGAAGACAACCTGACCCTGCAGATTGCCGAACTGAGCGAAGACTATCTGAGCCACACCGGCAAATATACCCGCCTGGCACCGGCCGGACACAACGAGGCACCGGCCATCTTCAAGAAGGACGGCATCTACTGGATGATTACCTCGGGATGCACCGGCTGGGATCCCAACGAGGCACGCATGTTCTCCGCTCCCAGCATCTGGGGACCGTGGACCAAACATCCCAACCCCTGCATGGGCCCGAACGCCGAGCTGACCTTCGGCGGACAAAGCACGTTCGTCCTGAAGGTACCGGGCAAAAAGGATGCCTACATGTTCATGGCCGACATCTGGAGACCCAAGAAACCGAGCGATGCCCGCTACATCTGGCTCCCGATACAGTTCAAGGACGGTGTACCCTTCATCGAATGGATGGACAGCTGGACACTGGACTTCTTCCAATAAGCAAAGCCGGCAGAATCAAGAAATCCGCCTTCGCCCACACGGTGTGAGGCGGATTTTTCTTTATTATCTACACAAATATCGTTCATTGCATGATATTCTACCTATTTTTGAATGATTTGACTACCCTGTAACCATTGTTTATTCGTAAATTTGCGCAAACAAAAACTACATACATATACCATTCAGACATGAAAAACAAAATTCTTGCTTTCCTTTTATGCCTGTCGGCCTTGACTCCCGCCTTTGCGGAGAAGATTGAAGAAAAAGACTTGGCAGCCTATCTCTTCGTTTACTTCACCGGCAACCACATCAGCCAGGAAGCCGTGTGCTACGCCGTCAGCATGGACGGATATACCTACTGGGCACTGAACGACAACAAACCGGTCATCGACTCCAAGGTCATCAGCTCGACCGGTGGTGTACGCGACCCGCACATCCTGCGTTGTGAAGACGGAAAAACATTCTATATGGTAGTGACGGACATGGTGTCGGACAACGGATGGGATTCCAACCGCGCCATGGTGCTGCTGAAATCGACCGACCTGGTAAACTGGTCGCACTCGGTCATCAACATGCAGAAGCGCTACGAAGGCCAGGAAAGGCTGAAACGCGTATGGGCTCCCCAAACGATTTTTGATCCCGAAGCCAAAAAATACATGGTCTATTGGTCGATGAAATACGGTGACGGCCCCGACGTCATCTATTATGCCTATGCCAACGAAGACTTTACCGACCTGGAAGGCGAACCGAAACCGCTGTTCGTTCCGGCCGACAAGAAGTCGTGCATCGACGGCGACATAGTCTACAAGGACGGTGTCTACCACCTGTTCTACAAGACAGAAGGCCACGGCAACGGCATCCGCGTGGCCACTACCACCTCACTGACTTCCGGCCAATGGAAGGAAAACCTGGAGTACAAGCAGCAGACCAAGGAGGCAGTGGAAGGCGCCGGTACCTTCAAGCTGATCGGCGAAGACAAATACATCCTGATGTACGATGTTTATATGAAGGGTGCCTACCAGTTTACGGAAACCACCGACCTGGAGCATTTCAAGGTCATCGACCACGACGTAAAAATGAACTTCCATCCGCGCCACGGCACCATCATCCCCATCACCCGAAGCGAACTGAAGCGCATCACCGACCAGTGGGGCAAGCCGGCCGAACTGGGCGAATTGCCCAACAACCCCGTACTCCCCGGCTTCCATGCCGACCCCGAAATCATTTACTCCAACCTGACCGGCAAATATTACATCTACTCCACCACCGACGGCCAGCCCGGATGGGGCGGATGGTACTACACCGCCTACTCGTCAAGCGACCTGAAGGACTGGACCTACGAAGGCATCGTGCTCGACCTGAAGTCCGACCAGGTGTCCTGGGCCGACGGCAACGCCTGGGCCCCTGCCATCGAGGAGAAGAAAACCAAAGACGGCTACCGCTACTACCTGTACTTCAGCGGCAATCCGAAGAACGGAGGCGGCAAGCAGATTGGCGTCGCCACGGCCGACTCGCCTACGGGTCCCTTCACCGACCTGGGGCATCCGATGATTACCGAATCGCCTACGGGAGGCGGCCAGCAGATTGACGTGGACGTCTTTACTGACCCCGTCTCGGGCAAGTCCTACCTGTACTGGGGCAACGGATACATGGCCGGAGCCGAACTGAACAAGGACATGCTTTCCATCAAGAAGAAAACGCTGAAGGTGCTGACACCCCAAGGCGGCACGTTGCAGGACTATGCCTACCGCGAAGCACCCTACGTGTTCTACCGCAACGGGCTGTACTACTTCATGTGGTCGGTGGACGACACCGGCTCGGCCAACTATCATGTGGCCTACGGCACATCCACCTCGCCGCTGGGTCCCATCCAGGTAGCCGCCGACCCCATCGTCACCATCCAGAACCCTGAGAAAGAGATTTACGGACCGGCCCACAACTCGGTCATCTGCAAGCCGGGTACGGACGAATGGTACATCGTCTACCACCGCATCAACAAGCACTATCTGGACAAGAGCCTGTCACCCGGCACGCACCGTGAGGTGTGCATCGACCGTCTGGAGTTCAACGCCGACGGCACTATCCGCCGGGCTGAGCTGACCCGATAAACCGAAAATTATCAACCACAATTTATATATAATAGGATATCATGAGAAAAATAGCAAGCATTGCCCTCTCTCTCCTTCTGGCCGTCGGCGCATTGTCGTCCTGCTCGCAGAAGACCACCGGCACATTCGAGGCAGGGAAAGGCACGTTTCTCCTGAACGGAGACTCCATGGTGGTGAAAGCCGCCGAAATCCACTACCCGCGCATCCCCGAACCTTACTGGGAGCAGCGCATCGAATCGTGCAAGGCACTGGGCATGAACACCATCTGCCTCTACGTCTTCTGGAACCTGCACGAACAGGAAGAAGGCAAGTTCGACTTCACGGGCAACAAGGACATCGCCAAGTTCTGCCGCCTGGCACAAAAGCACGGCATGTACGTCATCGTACGTCCGGGTCCCTATGTATGCGCCGAATGGGAAATGGGCGGTCTGCCCTGGTGGCTCCTGAAGAAGGACGACGTACAGCTCCGCTCGCTCGACCCCTACTACATGGAGCGTGTACGCATCTTCATGAAGGAAGTGGGCAAGCAACTGGCCGACCTGCAGATTACCCGCGGCGGTAACATCATCATGGTGCAGGTAGAGAACGAGTTCGGTTCCTACGGCACCGACAAGCCTTACGTATCGGCCATCCGCGACATCGTACGCGAAGCCGGCTTTACGGATGTTCCCCTCTTCCAATGCGACTGGAGCTCGAACTTCACCAACAACGCGCTGGACGACCTGCTCTGGACGGTGAACTTCGGTACCGGCGCCAACATCGAAGAGCAATTCAAGAAGCTGAAAGAGCTCCGTCCTGAAACACCGCTCATGTGCAGCGAGTTCTGGAGCGGCTGGTTCGACCATTGGGGACGCAAGCACGAGACGCGCGACGCTTCCACCATGGTGAGCGGCATCAAGGACATGCTGGACCGCAACATCTCCTTCAGCCTCTACATGACCCACGGAGGTACGACCTTCGGCTGGTGGGGCGGTGCCAACAACCCGGCCTACTCGGCCATGTGCAGCTCCTACGACTACGACGCACCCATCAGCGAAGCCGGCTGGCTCACACCGAAATACTACCAGCTGCGCGACCTGCTGCAGCAATACCTGCCCGCCGGACAGACTCTGCCCGAGCCGCCCGAAGCCTTCCCCGTCATCGAGGTACCGGCCATCACCGAATGGGAGGTAGCCCCCTTGTTCGACAACCTGCCCGAACCCAAGCAGACGGAGAGCGTCAAGCCGATGGAGCAGTTCGACCAGGGCTGGGGCAGCATCCTCTACCGCACGACGTTGAAGGAAGACATAACAGGTACCCTCCATCTGGACGAGATGCACGACTGGGCACAGGTCTTTGCCGACGGCCAGCTGCTGGGACGCCTCGACCGTCGCCAGGGCGAGTTCACCCTTCCGCTGAAGTCGCCTCTGAAGAAAGGCACCCGCCTGGACATCCTCGTGGAAGCCATGGGCCGCGTGAACTTCGACAAGTCCATCCACGACCGCAAGGGCATCACCGAGAAGGTGGAAGTCATCGCCAACGGACAGGCTACCGAACTGAAAGACTGGTCGGTATACAACCTGCCGCCCTTCTATGAATTTGTCAGCGACAAGAACTATCAGAAAGGACAGGCCGTAGACGGCCCCGCCTACTACCGCGCCACCTTCCGTCTGGACAAGACGGGCGATACCTTCCTCGACATGCAGACGTGGGGCAAGGGTATGGTTTGGGTGAACGGACACGCCATGGGCCGCTTCTGGGAAATCGGTCCCCAGCAGACGCTCTACATGCCCGGATGCTGGCTGAAGGAAGGTGAGAACGAAATCATCGTCCTCGACCTGAAAGGCCCCGCCGAAACGAAAGTGGCCGGCCTCGAAAAGCCCATCCTCGACATGCTCCGCACACAGGCTCCCGAGACACACCGCAAGGACGGACAGAATCTGAAGCTCAACGCCGAAAAGCCCGTCCACAAGGGTACCTTCAAGCCGGGCAACGGCTGGCAGGAAGTGAAGTTTGCCGCCCCCGTGCAGGGACGCTACTTCTGCCTGAACGCCACGTCCAACTACGACGGGAACAACATCGCCTCCATCGCCGAGTTTGACGTGCTGGATGCCAACGGCAAGGCCGTTCCGCGCGAAAACTGGAAGATTGTCTATGCGGACAGCGAGGAGACACGCAGCGGCAACCGCACGGCCGACAAGATATTCGACCTGCAGGAGAGCACCTTCTGGCAGACGGTGGACAACACCGCCTTCCCCCATCAGGTGGTCATCGACCTGGGCAAGGACTACAACGTGAGCGGCTTCCGCATGCTGCCCCGTGCCGAAAAGGGTGCGCCGGGCCTCATCAAGGACTATGCCGTCTACGTCAAGGCAACGGATTTCAACTATTGATTTGAGATACAACAACTGGTAATTTAGGGTTTTGAGAGGGGATGTGCCACGCGATGTGACGCATCCCCCTTTTTTTATCCCCGCAACACGTATCCCTTCTTCATAAGCGACTCAATTCTGACCGACGGGTCGTTCTTCAACGCCTTGCGCAGGTAGGTGATCTGCACGTTCAAGGCCAGGGAGTTGGCATAGGAAGCCGCTCCCCACACGGCTTCGAGCAGGCGGTCGCGGGAGACGGCCTGATTGACATTCAGGGCCAGCAGGCGGAGGATATCCGCCTGGCGCGAAGTGATGAGCACCTTGCTGCTGGCCGTGCGGAGCTCGTTGGTGTTGTAGCTGAACACGGTGTTGCCGAAGCGGTAGGTCTCCTCTTCCACCGTCTCCTCCAGCTGGAGGGCGAAGCGCTCGCGGATGCGGGCAATGAGCTCTTCGGGGTAGAAGGGCTTGGCCAGGTAGTCGTTGGCGCGGAGGCTGAAGCCCTGCAGGCGGTCGGCCTTGTCGCTGCGGTCGGAGAGGAAGAAGAGGAGGACGTGCTTGTCCGCCTCGCGGATACGGGCCGCCACTTCGAAGCCGTTCAGTTCGGGCATGTTGATGTCGAGCAGCACCAGGTCGGGCCTGACCAGGGGGAACTGCTCCACGGCCATGCGGCCGTTTCCTACGTAGGTCACTTCATAACCTTCCTGCTCCAAGAAGCGTTTCAGAAGCAGGGAGTATTTCAGGTCGTCGTCGGCAAAAAGAATCTTCAAGGGTTTCATACAGATTATATTTATTGAAAAGGAATTAAGGAGTTAAGGAGTTAAGAAGTTCAGGAGTTAAGCCGATAGTTTTACATATTGATGCACAACATTTGGCTTAACTCCTTAACTTCTGACTCCTGTATTCCTTATCATAGTGTTCTCATTGAGGTATAGTGACGGTCACCGTTGTCCCCTGCCCCGGCTGGCTCTGCAGGTCGACGGTGCCGCCATGCGCTTCCACGAGCAGCTTCACGTAGCTCAGGCCCAGTCCGATGCCGGGTACGGAGCGGTCGGGCAAGCTGGTGCTGCGATAAAATTTGTCGAACACACGGGCCTGCTCGGCGGGTGGGATACCAATGCCGTTGTCGGCCACCGTGAGGGTGAAGCGATGCCCGTCCAGCGCGCCGGTGACAGTGATGTGAACGGAGTCGCCCGAATACTTCACGGCATTCTCCAGCAGGTTGCTCAGGATGTTACAGAGGTGCATGGGGTCGGCCGTTACGAGGAGCGAGGACGGGAAATAGGTCTCGAACGTCACGAGCTTGTGATCGGGAATGTGCAGCTGGCGGAGGGTCTTCTCGGCCATCGGGCGAAAGTCGAAGGTGCGGAGGCTGAGCGGCGTGCGCTCGTCGTCGGCCCGCGTCATGTCGCGTAGCTTCTGGAGGTAGGCCGAGAGGTTGTCCACCTCGACGATGGAGTCGTCCACCACCGCATCGGTAGCCTTCGTGTCGGCACGGAGGGAAGGGTCGGACAGGTAGGCCAGGCACATCTTCAACGTCTGTACGGGACGCTTCAGTTCGTGTATCATGGTGCTCACGAAGCTGCGGCGCATCTCGTCCACCCGCCGCTGCTTCAGGATGGTCTTGATTTGGAAGAGCAGACAGACGGCCAGCAAGGCTATCATCAGCAGGCTGCCCGCCAACTGGCCGCCCATGCGGAGCAGCAGCATGTGGCAGGGGATGCGGACATCGACCTCGACCAACTGGCGCTTCAAGGGGTTGTAGGGATAGACTACCTGCGCCAGCGGCCGGAGCAGAGAGCCGCCGGAGTGCAGGGTGGCTTCCCACTGGTAGAGGCTGTCGGCGGCGGTGGTGGTCAGGCGGGTGCTGAAGGTGACATCCGGCAGGGTGGCGGCCACGATGGAGTCGAACGGATGGAGGTCGAACGGATGGGACAGCTCCAGACGCATCAGGTCGGCCAGATACATCATGTTGAGGCGTTCGTACTGCCGCTTGTCGCCCATCAGGACGACCGAGTCGGTGCAGAGCACGGTACTGTCGGCCAGCAGGCGGGAGACATTCACCCCCGCCGCCCCTGTCTGTGCCGGGGTGAAGTCCGTCAGCGTGTCCTGCGCCTCCGCTCCCAGGCGCTGCACCAGGTAGATGCGCGTGCTCTCCTGCCCCGTCAGCGAGTCGGTACGGTCGTCCCAGTTGACGTTGGTGTTGTACCACTGCACGGCCTTCTGTTCGCCCAGAGGGCGGGGTTCCTGCCAACGCAAGGTGTTATAGCTCACCACGGCTTCGGACACCTGCCGCAGTACTTCGCGTCCATAAGCCTCGTTGGTATATTGATAGTGGCTCCATAACCAGTAGCCCTGCCCCGCCCCGATGAGGAGCATGGAGGTCAGAGAGAGCAGCCAGATAATCTTGATGCGTCGTTCCATCGTTCACTTGTTTTTTCCGCAGGCAAAGATAAGCCTTTCGCCTACATACAAGGTTCGCGCGAGGCCGATATTTCCGCTGCCGTAATATTTCCGTAATAATTTCCTGCGCCCGCTTCCGCCCCTTCCGCCTATCTTCGTGGCAGGAAAACGAACCGAATGTTTCACCTTCTAAACAATTACAGACATGAAAACCAGACACATCCTTCTCCTCGCCTTGAGCCTCGCCACCACGGCCGCCCAGGCACAGATGAACATCAAGATTTCCACCGGACAAATCTTTCGCAAGGACACCATCGACCACAAAGTACTGACCGTGCAATACGAAATGGATGCCCTGACCGACCTCAGCAAGCCCGACGCACGGATGCAGGAGACCATGCGGCTGGACATCGGGCGGCAGGCGTCGCGCTTCTACAGCTACACGGCCTTCGTGGCCGACTCTGTACTGGCTGCCGACATGGCCAACGGCGCTTCCTCCGAGCTGATAGCCCAGCACGCCAACCAGTACCAAAGCCAGTGGAGCGAACAGACTTTCAAAAACTATCCCGCCGGACGGGTTACGACACTGGACGAGTTGGCGGGCGACATCTGCCGCCTGCGTTGCGAGGAACCCGCGGAAAAACCCCGATGGACGCTGACTCAAGACACACTGACCCTGCTGGGCTACCGTTGTACACGCGCCACGACCCAGTTCAAGGGGAGGCAATGGTCGGCCTGGTATGCGGCGGACATCCCCGTGAGCGAAGGCCCGTGGAAGCTCTGCGGCCTGCCGGGCCTGATTCTGAAGGCCGAAGACGACGAGGGCCACTACCGCTTCACGGCCGACGGCCTGGAGCAGAGCCGCGGCACGGAGCCCATCCTCTTCGGCGGCAAGGACTACCAGCCGGTTGACCGGAAGCAGTACGACAAGATGCAGAAGCGCTTCGCCGCCGACCCCGTGGGCTTCATCACCGGCATCATGCCCAACGTGAAGATTACCGTCCGGGACAATCACGGCAACAACACCAAGAACCCCAAGGACACGCCCTACAACCCCATCGAACGGTAAAGGAGGCCACCGATGAAGACATTCATATTCTCTCTTACTCTAACACTGGCGTTCGGCCTGGCGCGGCCTCTGCGGGCACAAGACGTGCTCCAAGGCCGCGTGACCGATGCCGAGACCTCCCGACCGCTCGAGGCGGTGATGGTGAGCGTGTTGCGCGACAGCATGACCATCGACTATACCCTGACCGACGCCGACGGGCGCTACTCCCTGCCCTGGCGCCACAAGGGCACCCTTCAAGTGAGCGCCTCGATGCTGGGCTACGGACGGCAGACGCGCGACGTCGGCAAAGGCGGTCGGCTGGACTTCGCCCTGCGCACCGAGAGCATCGTGCTCCGCGAGGTGGAGATACGCCCCGGACGCATCAGCAGCCGGCGCGACACCGTGCGCTACAACCTGGCCGACTTCATCACGGAGAAGGACACCCGCATCCGCGACGTGCTGAAGCGCCTGCCGGGCATCGACGTGAAGGAGAACGGCACCGTGACCTACAAGGGCAAGGCCATCGACCACTTCCTCGTGGAGGGGATGGACGTGACGGGCGGACGCTACAACCAGGTGAACAACAACCTGGACGCACGGGCGGTGAAGTCGGCCGAACTGATGGAGAACTACCAGTCCGTCCGCGCCCTGAAGGGGAAGATTGACTCCGAACAGGTGGCCCTGAACCTGCGGCTGGACGAAAAGGCGCGCGACCAGTGGTTCCCCTACCTCGAAGCAGGGGGCGGACTGACAGAAGACGCAGACGGACGTCTCGCCCCCTTGTGGGAAGGTACCCTGAGCACCCTGCAACTGGGACGCGGACGGCAGAGCATCTTCGCTCTGAAGACCAACAACACAGGGCGCGACCTGAGCAACGAACAAACCCTCCTGGCCACTAATATACCCGAAGCCGCCACACTCCCCTCCCTGCTCGACCTGCCGGCCTTCAGCGCTCCGCTGGACACACGCCGCACGTTGTTCAACGAGACTTGGACGGCCAATGCCAACCGCATGTACCGCCGCAACGACGAACGTACCCTGCGCGTACAGGCCGACTATACCCACGACTTCGTCCACCAGGAGCGGGGCAACACGCAGACTTACTATCAGGCAAATGATACCATCAACCTGTCGGAAGAAGCCGACTACCGCCTCCGAACCGACGCCCTGCACGCGGCCCTGGCCTACGAGGACAACAGCCTGACGCACTACCTGACCGAACGCCTGGAGCTGGACGCCGCCCGCAACCGCAGCCACGCCTCCCGGCTGGGACAGGACATCGAGACCTCCACCCTACAGGCCCGCAACTACCTGAACTACCTGAAGAATCGCGGCGAGCGTACATGGGAACTGACTTCGGACGTACAGATGTCCCTGCTTCCCTCCGTCCTGACCCTGACCACAGAGCGCGACGACTACGCCCAGCGGAGCCTCCACACCCGCCATACGGCCAGCTACCTTCGCAAGCGTAACGGCTTCAGCCGCCGCCTGGAGGCAAGCCTCACGGCGGAATGGGCCCGCTATCGGCTGGAGTCGCCCGCCACCGTCCGCACCTACGACGCCTCGCACCTCGGGGCCGACCTGACGCCCCAGCTCCAATGGGAAGGTGGACGGCTGTTCGCCTCGGTGCAGGTACCTGTCGAGTGGGCACACTACCTCGGGGCACGGCGGTCCTTCCTGCTCTACCACCCCACGCTCTACCTGCGCTACCGGCACAACTATCACTGGAAATTCTCTCTTTATGGCGGCCTCGACCGGCAGGCGGGGCAGGCACTCGACCTCTGCCCCTACCTGCGCCGCACCGACTACCGCACGCTGACCTCCACCGCCGGCCTGATGCCCCTCAGCACCACCGCCACGGGTCAGCTCTACGCCGAATATAAAAACACAGTAAACGAATTTTTCGCCACGCTGACCCTGACCTACAGCCACGGCCGGCATGCCACGCTGGACGAACAATACCTCTCGGAAGACACCCTGGCCCTGACGCGACGCGCCCTGAAAAACCGGACGGACACCTGGATGCTGAAGGCCTCGCTCTCCAAAGGCGTCTTCGACTGGCGGCTCAAGGCCTCGCTCGACCTGCAACTGACGCGCCACTACGGCCACCAGCTGACGCGCACCGCAGCGTCGCCCGCCCTGCTGCAGGACTATCGCTACGACCTCCTCACGGCCGAGCCCAAGCTCAACTGGTCGCCCCTGCCGTGGCTGGAGGCCGACTACCACGCTACCCTGTCGTGCAGCGCCACCCGCATCGGGAGCGGCACGCACCTCCCCCCTCTGCTGAACGTGACCCAACGCCTGCGCCTCGTCCTGACCATCGGGCAGGTGGACGTGCAACTGAGCGGCGAGCACTACCGAAACGCCCTGAGCGACGGCACGCATCTGAACGTCCTCCTGGCTGACGCCTCGCTCACGTGGAAGCACGACCGCTGGCAGGTAGATGCCAGCCTCAACAACCTGTTCAACAAGCACACCTATGCCTACACCACGTACACAGCCACACAGAGCCGCACCGACTGGCTACGCATCCGGCCCCGCGAACTCTCCGTCAAAGTGGGATATCAGTTTTGAAAAGAAGAAATCTATACGAAGGCATACACCAGCATCCCCACGACCGTAGCACCCCCCACGGCCACCGGCACCCACAGCTGGCGCGGATGCTCGGGACGCCTGTACCTGCAGATTTTCTGAAAGAGGCCGTAGCAGAGGCTGGCCCCCACGAAGCCCAGCAGCGCACCCGCCAGCAGGTCGCCCGGATAGTGCACGCCCAGGTAGGCACGCGAGTAGCACGTCACCAGCGCCCACACCAGGATGAACGTCGAGAGCAACCGGCTACGGAAGAGGTATACCACGAAGAAGGCCAGGCCGAAGGTATTGGCCGCATGGCACGAAGGGAAACCATAGCTCCCGCCCCGATAGCCGTTGACGATGTGCACCATCTCCGAGAGCGGGTTCTCCAGATTGGAGGGGCGCAGGCGGGCCACTTCGGGGCGGATGAGCGAAGCCCCCACCTGGTCGGCAAAGACGATGGTGAGCGCGATGGCCACCGCACACCCCACGGCCACCTGCCAGCGCAGGTTGCGCCCGATGACGTAGAGCAGCGAGGCATACAGGGGTATCCATATCCACTTGCCGCTGAAGGCGTACATGAACGTGTCTGCCCAAGGGGCATGCCATCCGTTGATGGCCAGGAGGCAGGCATTGTCGGCCTCGATGAGGGATGAGAGGAATTCGGTCACAATCGTATGTTCTTTTAAGTGTGTATCAAGCATTCAGAGAGACTGACCCGTCACAGGCGCGCCAGGTCGTCGTAGAGCTTCTGCAGGTAGGCCTTGCCCGAGCGGAGCACCTCGTCGGCCTCCGTGCCCTGGCTGGAGACAAGGCGGCCGGCCTGGTTGTCGAACACCACCTGCCCGTCGTCCCATTGGAGCCCGAAGGCGTCGGGGAAGGTGAAGAAGGCAAAGTGGGGCGCGGCGGGGTTCATCAGGTCCTTGCTGAAGGTGAACTGGCCATGGGGCAAGCCCAGCTGGGCCAGCAGGGTGGCGGCCAGGTCCTGTTGCGAGCCGCAGGTGTCGATGCGTCGCGGCCCCTTCACGGCACCTCCGGCCAGCAGCAGGGGGATGCGGTAGCGGTCGAACGAGAGGTTGTCCACGTCCTCGGGCCAGGCGCCCAGGTGGTCGGGCACGAAGACAAGGAGCGTGCGTTCCCAGCGGGGCGACTCACGGAAGCGGCGCACGAAGTCGCCCACGCAGCTGTCCGTATAGGCAAAGGCGTTGAGGCGGTCATTGGCCAGGCGGCGGTAGGGCACCTCGAAGGGCTCGTGGCTGCTCGACGTCTGGAGCACGCGGAAGAGGGGCGCCCGGGTGGTGTCGGCCTCGAGGTCGTCCAGCAAGCGGCGGAACACGAGGTGGTCGTGCACGCCCCACTTGCTCAGGCGGTCGGTCAGGGGGAAGTCCCTGTCGGCCACAATCGAGCCGAAGCCCGACGACATCAGGTAAGAGCGCATGTTGGTGAAATCGGCATCGCCGCCGTAGTAGTATTTCGCATCATAGCCCGCCTGCCGCAGGGCCCCAGCCAGCGCAGGCACCTGTTGCGACTTGCGCGGATATTTCATGAGGCTCGTTGTGGGCTGGGCGGGATAACCGCTCAGGATGGACACCAGCCCGCGGTCGGTGCGGAAGCTGTTGGCATGCAGGCGGGTGAAGAGCACGCCCGTAGCGGCCAGCGAGTCGAGATTCACGGCCACGTCCGCCCGTCCGCCCAGCGAAGCCATGAGGTGCGAGGAGAAGCTCTCGAGGATGACCAGCACCACGTCGGGGCGCTCCGTGCGGAGCAGCACGCCGGCCGAGTCGGGGCGCAGGGCGGGAAGTGAATCGGCAGGCACGCCTGCACGCAGGGCCAGCACCTGGGGGTCGAGCATCGACTGGAAGCGGCGGTCGGCCTCGGCCGGCTCGAGGTAGCGGTACTGGGCGCCGAAATCCTTCTGCTTGGAGAGCGACTCCATGAGGCTGAAGGCGGGGTTGATGGCGGCATGGTTGAGCCGCTGGTTGTTGCTGAAGTAGACCTTGCCCGTGTTCATGGTGGACACGGTGAAGCCCCCGCGGATGGGGATGAAGAGCAGCCCCGTGGCCACGAGCAGCACTGCCGACACCGTGAGCCGCCGGTAGGGCAGCTTCATGCCCAGCAGCGAACGGCGGCGCAGGAGCACGGCGTAGAAGATGGCATAGAGCAGCGCCGCATAGGCCACCATGAGCAGCACCCCGCCTATGGCCGCCCACACACTGACGCTGGCCAGGCAGTCGCGGGGCGAAGAAAGGAAGTAGAAGACGGGCGTGGCGTCCAGCCGGAAACCCCAGTAGCTATAGAGTACGGCATCGGTCACCGCGATGACAGACATCAGCACGGACACGAAGACGAAGTAGCCGCACCACACGCGGTGCAACCCCCGCCCCAGCGTCCAGGCGGATGCCACGAAGAACAGGCCGGGCAGAGCCGAGAGGTAACCCGCCAGCGAGAGGTCGAGCGGCAGGCCGTGCCACATGACCCGCAGCCAGTCGGTCCATGCCACGTCGGCATAGAGCGACGCATGTACCGCCATGAACAGCGGTTTCTGTACCACAAACAGGAGGACAAACAGCACGTAGGTCCTGACCAGGCCGATGAGACGTTCTTTCATTGCTTTTTCTTTCGTTTCGGGGTTACGGGGTGACGGCTACAAAAATAGTCGTTTCCACCGAAACCGCCAAACGCAGGCACGCCGCAAGGAGGCAAATGGGGCGCATCTGTTTGTGAAAATTAGTTAATCAGCTGAGCTGCATGCCGTTGCAAGCCCGTTTTCACCTCCCTGCTCAATGCACTTTCTTCAGGTAGAGGCGGTGGGTGATGGTGGCGGGCAGCTCTTCGGCATAGTGGGTCACCATGACGAGCGTCTTGTCGCGGCGGCGGCAGAAGGCCTCGATGACGGCCTTCACACGACGGCGGTTGTACGTGTCGAGGCCGTGCAGGGGTTCGTCCAGGATGAGCAGTTCGGGGTCTTTGACGAAGGCGCGTGCCAGCAGGCACAGGCGCTGCTCGCCGCTGCTCAGCTGGAGGAAGGGACGGTCGCGCAGGTCGCCGATGCCGAAGATGTCCATCCACTCCACGCACACGTCCAGCTCCTCGGGGCGCGGGCGCTTGTACAGGCCGATGCTGTCGTGCAGGCCGCTGGCCACAATCTCCACCGCGGGCAGGTTCTTCAGGTAGGCGCGGTGCATCTCGGGGCTGACGTAGCCGATGTGCTTCTTGATTTCCCAGATGCTCTCGCCCGAGCCGCGCTTGCGTCCGAAGAGGCTGATGTCGCAGGCATACGACTGGGGATTGTCGGCGCAGACGAGGCTCAGCAGGGTGGACTTGCCCGCGCCGTTCTCGCCGCCCAGGGCCCACTTCTCGCCGCGGCGCACCGTCCAGTCGAGGTCGCGCAGGATGGTGCGGTCGCCGTAGCGGATGCTCACGCCGTTGAGGCGCACCACCTCGTCGGAGTCGTAGTTGGCGTGCGTGTAGGGCAGGTCGAGGACGCGCCGCTGCAAGGCGTCGAGCGTCGGACGGAGCGCTTCGGCCCGTGCCGCGTCGGCCTGGCGGAAGGCGGCCAGATACTCGTCGCGCGTCTGCTTGCGGCCCACGCACCGCTCCGCCACGGGCACCACGTGGGTGATGAACGGAGGCACGTCGTCCAGCATCGAGAGCACCAGCACCAGCTGTACCGCGCCCGTGCGGGCGATGCGCTCCAGCAGGTCGTTGAGCAGCCGGCGCATGTCGGCGTCGAGGCCGATGAAGGGGTTGTCCATCACCAGCACGCGGGGTTCGGTGAGCAGGGCCTTGGCCAGCTGGAACTTGCGCAGCTCGCCGCTGCTCAGCAGGATGATCTTCTTGTCCATCAGCGGCTCCAGCCCGAAGAGGTCGAAGAGGCGACGGCGGTGTTCCTCGTCCTTCACCGGGCCCAGCTGCTGGCGCACGGTGGGCGCGTCGTCCTGGTCGTGGGCATTCCAGCGCTGCTGGTAGTAGTAGTTGGCATCGGCGCTTCCGTAGGTGTCGCGGAAGGCGATGGTACGGATGTTGTCGAAGGCCGAAGCCGATGTCGAGGGCCTGAAGTCGTACGTCAGCATGCCTTCGGCCAGCGGATATTTGCCCGTCAGCAGATCCACCAGCAGGCTCTTTCCCGCGCCGTTGGGGCCCATGATGGCAATGTGTTCGTCCGCCCCGAAGGCCACCGTAGCAGGCTCAGCCAGCCTCACCTGCGGCAGGCGGGGCACGCCGGCAGTGAGGCATATGGTTTGTTGTCCGTTCGTTTCCATATCATTCTGTTGCATTTACGCCGCGAAGATACGACATTTTCACTTACGATGTTGCTCCCCGGCCGACAAATAGTTTCCGGCAAAAAACGGACGGATGAAGAGCCGAAAATCTGAAGCGAGACACCCATCCAGCCCGTTACGTTACAATTGTTACAACGTTACAATTAGTTTTTTCAATTTCCTCCTCCCTGCAAAGAAAAAAGTGTTAAATATTTTAATACTATATATTATATATATTCATATATATAATATATAGTATTAATTTTCTCTCCCGCATTTTTTCGTGTGACAATTTTGCTAATTGTAACGTTGTAACAATTGTAACGCGTAACGCCCAAAATGTCTTTTCCTGAATTCAGTAGACTAACCCAATCCTGCAAAAATCCTCAAACAAATCGGCGGAAAGCCCGAAATACATTTAGAGACCGCGCGCGCCGCGCACGAAAAGCACCGCCCTGCGCATGCAAAAACGGTGCCTTCCCATCAGAAAATCAGCGAGTTATTTTTATTAACACAAAAAGTGCGTTTCGTTAACAGATTTTCACCGAATACCGATATCCTGTTTTTGGCCGCCGGCCGCGGAAACGGTATCTTTGTCAATGCCGGCCGGTTCGGAGGGCGGAGCGAGGGTCGCGAGCCGCTTCACCAACGAATCGCACAGCTGGCCGAAGGCCGCACGGTGGGCCGGGGCGATGGGTTTCTTGGGTTGCGACTTGATGGTGAGCGGGTTGATGGGGCGCCCGTTCTCGTAGACGCGGAAGTCGAGGTGGGGTCCCGTAGAGAGGCCGGTAGACCCCACGTAGCCGATAATCTGCTTCTGCTGTACCATGTCGCCCACCTTCAGGCCCTTGGCGAAGCGCGACAGGTGCATGTAGGTGGTGGTGTAGGTGCTGTTGTGGCGTATCTTCACGTAGTTGCCCCCGCCGCCGGCCTGGTAGGCACGGGCGATGACCTTGCCGCTGCCGATGGCATAGACGGGGGTGCCGGCAGGAGCGGCATAGTCCACGCCGTGGTGGGCCCGGTAGCGCTTCAACACGGGGTGGTAGCGGCTGTTCGTGAAGCGCGAGGAGATGCGGTAGAAGTCGAGCGGTGCCTTCAGGAAAGCGCCCTCGAGGCTGTTGCCCCGCTCGTTGTAGTAGAGCTCCTCGTCGTCCTGCACGAAGGGGATGGCATAGTAGGTGCTGTCCGAGGCACGAAACGAGGCCGCCAGGACGTGGAAGTTGTCGAGCGCCTGCCCGCGGACGTACTCCTGCTCGTAGATGACGCGGAACTCGTCCTCCTTCTGCAGGCCGAAGAAGTCGATGGTCCAGCCGAAGATGTGCGACAGGGTGACGGCCAGCAGGGGCGACGTGCCGCTGCGCTGCATGGCCACCCAGAGCGACGACTCCACCTGTCCGACGACCGTCTGCGTGCGCCACTCGGCAGGGTTCTGCCCGCGGCTGACGGCCAGGTCGCCGCGGAGGTCGAAGACGACGTACGACTTGGGGTCTTCCTCGTAGACGAAGAAGCGCGGAGGTGCCAGGCTGTCGCGCTTGCTGAAGAACAGGGCGTAGGCCTGGCCGCTACGGATGCGGCGCACGTCGAACACGCCGCGGGCCTTCTCGCCCAGACGGTGCACCGTGCGGGTGTCCACGCCGTGTCCGCCCAGGATGGAGCCCAGGCTCTGGCGGGGCTGCACGATGCCATACTTCAGGTTGTAGCGGTCCACCGGGATGCCATATTCGCAGACCATCTCCTGCACGTCGGCAGAGTCGGTCACCGTCACTTCGTCGAGCTCGCCGCCACCCCGGTAGGTGGGCAGGAAGAGCAGCAGCGCTCCTGCCGCCACCATCACCAGCAGGGCAGAAAGCCATATTTTCTTGTTACTGAACTTGAACACTTCTTTAATTGAAAATGGAGAATGGATAATTGAGAATTATTTCCAGGCAATGAGGGCCGACTGGGCAGGCACCGTCAGTTCGGCACCCGACACCTTGGCCAGGCCGCCTTCATTAATCGCCCCGTCCTTGCACACTATAGTATAATTCCCCTGGGGCACGGCCACACGGGCGGGCTCGCGACGCGAGTTGAGCACCACGACAATGTCTTCCCAGCGGTCGCCGCCGGCATGTTCCTTCAGGCGCCAGGCCACGAGGTTCTTGCCCTCGACAGGCAGGAACTCCAGATGGCGGCGCACCAGCTCGGCCGAACCCAGGCGGAAGGCCGGATGGTTCCTGCGCAGCTGTATCAGGCCCTTGTAGTAGGCAAAGACATCGGCATGCAGGGCCTTGCGGCTCCAGTCGATGGCGTTGATGGAGTCGGGACTCTGGTAGCTGTTGTGCACGCCCTTCTTGTCGCGCATCACCTCCTCGCCGGCATAGATGAAGGGGATGCCCTGCGAGGTGAAGACGGCCGTCTGGGCCAGCTTGTCGAGGCGGGCCAGCTCGTCGTCCTGGATGCCGGGGATGCTGGCACGCAGGCGGTCGACGAGGCACATGTCGTCGTGGCACGACACGTAGCTGATCATCTGCGTGGGTTCTCCCGCCCAGGGTGCCTGGCTGTAGTTGACGGAGTCGTTGCACACCTGCGGATGCTGCACGGCACCCACGATGCCAAACTTGATGCTCTCCTCACCGCCCGGCAGGCCTGCCAGGAAGGCTCCCTGCCTGTTGTCGTTGAAGGGGCCGCGGAGGGCGTCGCGCATCTCGTCGCTGAAGGCGGCGATGCCCGGCATGCGGTAGGTGTTGGCCTTCATGGCCAGCGAGTCCTGCGGAAGCTGGGGCGCCTGGGCGGCCCATCCCTCGCCGTAGACGATGATGGAGGGGTCGAGGGCCGTCAGGGCGGCACGCACCTCGTTCATCGTACGGATGTCGTGGATGCCCATCAGGTCGAAGCGGAAGCCGTCGATGTGGTACTCGCGCGCCCAGTGGAGCACGGACTCAATGATGTACTTGCGCATCATGGGACGGTTGCTGGCCGTCTCGTTGCCGCAGGCCGAGGCGTCGGCATAGGTGCCGTCGGGGCGCTGGCGGTAGAAGTATCCGGGAGCGGTGCGCTCGAAGTTGCTCCCGTCGATGCTGAACGTATGGTTATAGACCACGTCGAGGATGACGCGGATGCCTGCCTGGTGGAGCGCCTGCACCATCTGCTTGAACTCGCGGATGCGCACGTCGGGGCGGTAGGGGTCGGTGGCATACGAGCCGTCGGGCACGTTGTAGTTCAGCGGGTCGTAGCCCCAGTTGTAGCGGTTCTCGTCCAGGCGGGTTTCGTCGATGGAGGCATAGTCGTAGGAGGGCAGCAGGTGGACGTGCGTCACGCCCAGCTCGCGCAGGTGGTCGATGCCCGTGGCCAGTCCTTCGGGCGAACGGGTACCCGCCTCCGTCAGGGCCAGGAACTTGCCCTTGTGCTCAATGCCCGATGCGGGCGAAATGGAGAAGTCGCGGTGGTGCATCTCGTAGATCACCACGTCGGCCGCCGAGCGGAGGGGCGGACGGTGGTCGTCGGCCCAGCCTTCGGGGTCGGTAGAGCGAAGGTCGATGATGGCAGCCCGATGGCCGTTCACGCCGACGGCCTTGGCAAAGATACCGGGCGTATCGCCCAGCCAGCGGTCGCCGGTCTTGACGTTGAAGGTGTAGAACTTGCCCAGGAGGTCTTCCGCAACGGTGGTGTGCCACACACCTTCTTCACCCGCCTCCATGCTGACGGTGCGGTAGGCATGTCCGCCCTCGCCCTCGTTGTAGAGCATGAGGCGCACCTCGTCGGCCGTCGGTGCCCAGAGGGAGAAGCGGGTGCCCTCGGGGGCGTATTCCATCTCCGCCAGGCTGCCCGAGCGCACGGGGTAAAGCTCGTAGGAGGCATACTCGTTCTTCGCGGGCGCACAACCGGTAGCCGTTGCCACCGCCACACCCAAAATGACCAAATCATTCAGTTCCATGGCTTATTTCTCTATTAATTGTTACATTATATATAATTCTCAACTCTTCACTCTCAACTCTCCACTCACCTCACCTTGTCGGGATTCTTGGCAATGAAGTCTTTCCAGCCGCGATAGGCCTTGTCCACCGCGGGGCGCCCCATCTGCAGGTAGTGGCAGTAGGCAGCCCCCAGCGCGTCGGTGGCGTCCATGAAAGTGGGCATGTCAGTCTTGTCCAGACGGAGCATGCGCTGGAGCATGTCGGCCACCTGCTCCTTCGAGGCCTGCCCGTTGCCGGTGATGGCCATCTTGATCTTGAGCGGCGCATACTCGGTGATGGGGATGTCGCGCCCCAGGGCGGCGGCCATGGCCACTCCCTGCGCCCGCCCCAGCTTGAGCATGGACTGGACGTTCTTGCCGAAGAAGGGGGCCTCGATGGCCAGCTCGTCGGGCAGGTAGCTGTCGATGATGCCCAGCACACGCTGGTAGATGTGCTTCAGCTTGAGGTAGGTGTCGCCCACACGGCGCAGGTCCACGACCCCCATGGCCACCATCTCGGGCTTGGTGCCCGTGACGCGCAACACGCCGTAGCCCATGAGGTTGGTGCCCGGGTCGATGCCCAGGATAATCTTTTCCTTGACCGGCGCTATCACTCCACCACCTCCATCAACGTGGGAAATCCCACCACCTTGTCCTTGAACATACGGAGCAGCTCGTCGTTGAGCTTCACCCCCTGGGTGCAATGCCAGCGGTGCAGCAGGGCCGAGCTTTCCACCTCAAACTGAACGGAGTAGCAGGTGCTCCCCTCTTCGCGATGACTCAGGATGCGCAGGATGCGCGGGGCATGCAACGTGCCCTCCTTCTCCACCTCGGGCAGGTAGCATTCCTTCATCCAGATGAGGAAGTATTTCTCCTGTCCCTCTTCCACGTGATACGTCGTATTATAGACCAACATAATTTTTTTCGTTATTTTTTCTGCAAACATAGCAATTATTTCAGAAATATGCATTATCTTTGCGCCATCAAAACGAAAGCCATGGTGCAAACGTTTACAATTTTGGGGTATTAGCTCATCTGGCTAGAGCGCGACACTGGCAGTGTCGAGGTGAGCGGTTCGAGTCCGCTATGCTCCACGCAAAGTCCTTGACAACGGAAGTTTCAAGGACTTTTTTCGTATCTTTCCGGCACTTGGCGAAACGAAGTGACAAGAAAGTTGTATCTTTGCAACGTTTTCAAGACAAAAGACGAAAAATCAAAAAGACAACAACGATATGATAGCTAAAATCAACGAGCTTCTGCAGGAAGTGGAAGCACTGACGGCCTCCAACGCCGAAGAACTGGAGGCACTCCGCATCAAATACCTCAGCAAGAAGGGTGCCATCAACGAACTGATGGCCGACTTCCGAAGCGTGCCCGCCGAACAGAAAAAGGAAGTGGGCATGAAGCTGAACGAGCTCAAGAACAAGGCACAGGAGAAAATCAACGCCCTGAAGGAGCAGTTCGAAAGCCAGGACATGGGTTGCGACGACCTGGACCTGACACGCACCGCCTACCCTGCCCCGCTGGGCACACGCCACCCCCTGTCCATCGTCAAGAACGAAATCATCGACATCTTCTCGCGCATGGGCTTCAACATTGCCGACGGCCCCGAGGTGGAGGACGACCTGCACGTGTATACCAAACTGAACTTCGCCGCCGACCATCCGGCACGCGACATGCAGGACACCTTCTTCGTGGACGTGAACCCCGGCGACGTGACCAAAAACATCATCCTGCGCTCGCACACCAGCTCCGTACAGGTGCGCACCATGGAGCACGCCCAGCCGCCCATCCGCATCATCTGCCCGGGACGCGTGTACCGCAACGAGGCCATCAGCTACCGCGCCCACTGCTTCTTCCACCAGGTAGAGGCCCTGTACGTGGACAAGGGCGTGTCGTTCACCGACCTGAAGCAGGTATTGCTGCTCTTCGCCCAGGAGATGTTCGGCAGCGACACAAAGATACGTCTGCGTCCGTCCTACTTCCCCTTCACGGAGCCCAGCGCCGAGATGGACATCAGCTGCAACATCTGCGGTGGCAAGGGATGCCCCTTCTGCAAAGGTACCGGTTGGGTGGAAATCCTCGGTTGCGGCATGGTGGACCCCAACGTACTCGAAGCCTGCGGCATCGACAGCAAGGTCTACTCCGGCTACGCCCTGGGTATGGGCATCGAGCGCATCACCAACCTGAAGTATCAGGTGAAGGACCTGCGCATGTTCTCTGAAAACGATACCCGCTTCCTGAAAGAATTCGAAGCGGCCCGATAAGACATAGAGCAGCGGCGAGCGGTGAGCGGTGAGTGGTGAGCATCCGTCCGAAAATCCACTGACCGCTGACCGCTCATTACTAACCGCTAACCACTCACCACTAACCGCTAAAACCGACCGTTCATGAAAGACCGGCTCATCACTCCAAGTTACTGCTTCATTCTGGCAGCCAACTTTCTGCTCTACTTTGGCTTCTGGCTGATGATGCCCGTACTGCCCTTCTACCTGACGGAGGTATTCGGGGCAGACAAGTTCACGATGGGGCTCGTCCTGTCGTGCTACACCATTGCGGCCCTGTGCATCCGCCCCTTCTCGGGCTACCTGCTCGACACGTTCGCCCGCAAGCCCCTCTACCTGGTGGCCTACTTCATCTTCACGTCCATCTTCGGGGGCTATCTGCTGGCCGGCACCCTGACCCTCTTCATCGCCCTGCGCATCGTCCACGGCGTGTCGTTCGGCATGGTGACGGTGGGCGGCAACACGGTGGTCATCGACATCATGCCCTCGTCGCGCCGCGGCGAAGGGCTGGGCTACTACGGACTGGCCAACAACATCGCCATGTCCATCGGCCCCATGGCAGGCCTCTTCCTGCACGATGCGGGCATCGGCTACACGTGGATATTCTGCACCTCGCTGGGTTCGTGCCTGGCCGGTTTCTGTTGCGCCACGCTGGTCAAGACACCCTACAAGCCGCCCGTGAAGCGCGACCCCATCTCGCTCGACCGCTTCATCCTGCTCAAGGGTCTGCCTGCCGGAGCCAGCCTCCTGCTCCTGTCCATCCCCTACGGCATGACGACCAACTACGTGGCCATGTATGCCCGCCAAATCGAGATAAACGCCTCCACGGGCTTCTTCTTCACCTTCATGGCACTGGGTATGGCGGTGTCGCGCCTCTTCTCGGGCCGACTGGTGGACAGAGGCAAGATTACGCAAGTCATATCCGCAGGACTGGTGCTGGTGGTGTTCAGCTTCTTCCTGCTGGCCGCGTGCGTGTACATCATCCGCTGGGACAGCCAGGCCTGCACGGTGGTGTTCTTCACCATCGCCCTGCTGCTGGGCATCGGCTTCGGCACCATGTTTCCCGCCTACAACACCCTGTTCGTCAACCTGGCGCCCAACAGCCAGCGCGGCACGGCCACCTCGACCTACCTCACCTCGTGGGACGTGGGCATCGGCATCGGCATGCTGGCCGGCGGATACATTGCCGAAATCAGCACCTTCGACAAGGCCTACCTCTTCGGTGCCTGCCTGACGGTGGTGTCCATGCTGTACTTCAACCTGAAAGTGGCTCCCCACTATCACCGCAACAAACTGAGATGAGAAAGAAAGAACGATACGAAAAGATACTGGCCTGGTTCAGGGAGAACCGGCCCGTGGCCGAAACGGAGTTGCACTACAACAACCCCTTCGAGCTGCTCATCGCCGTCATCCTGTCGGCGCAATGCACGGACAAGCGTGTCAACATGATCACGCCTCCGCTCTTCCACGACTTCCCCACCCCCGAAGCGCTTGCCGCCACCACGCCCGAGGTGGTGTTCGAATACATCCGCAGCGTGTCCTACCCCAACAACAAGGCCCGCCATCTGGTGGGCATGGCGCAGATGCTCGTCAAGGACTTCAACAGCCAGGTGCCCGACACGCTGGAGGAACTCATCAAGCTGCCCGGCGTGGGACGCAAAACGGCCAACGTCATCCAGTCTGTCGTGTTCAACAAGGCCGCCATGGCGGTAGACACGCACGTCTTCCGCGTGAGCCATCGGCTGGGGCTGGTGGGGCCGAGCTGCACCACCCCGCTGAGCGTGGAGAAGGAGCTGACCAAGCACATCCCCGAGGCCGATATCCCCATCGCCCACCACTGGCTCATCCTGCACGGACGCTACGTGTGCCAGGCCCGCACGCCCCAATGCGATGCCTGCGGCCTGAAGATGCTGTGCAAAGACTATGAAAAAAGGACGGGCGCCAAAGAGGCAGAAAGCTAAAGCGGCATGCCCCACCCCCTATATTTTTAAGATTCACAACGTAAAAAAACACGCTTTGCGAACATTTTACAGAAAATAATGCTAACTTTGCGGGCAAGTTTAAAAGAGAATATTCGTAACACTTTTAAATAAAATAGAGCATTATGACAATTGATCAATTCAACTTTGCCGGTAAAAAGGCATTCGTCCGCGTGGACTTCAACGTGCCCCTGGACGAGAATTTCAACATCACAGATGACACCCGTATGCGTGCCGCTCTTCCCCCTCTGAAGAAGATCCTGGCCGACGGAGGCAGTTTGATTATCGGCTCTCACCTGGGCCGTCCGAAAGGCGTAGCCGACAAGTTCTCCTTGAAGCACATCCTGAAGCACCTGGACGAGCTGCTGGGCATTGAAGTTCAGTTTGCCAGCGACTGCATGAGCGAAGAAGCCGCCGCAAAGGCCGCTGCCCTGCAACCGGGTGAAGCCCTGCTGCTGGAAAACCTGCGCTTCTACGCTGAAGAGGAAGGCAAACCCCGTGGCCTGGCCGACGACGCTACCGACGAAGAGAAGAAAGCCGCCAAAGCAAAAGTTAAGGAAAGCCAGAAAGAATTCACCAAGAGACTGGCTTCGTATGCCGACTGCTATGTGAACGATGCCTTCGGTACCGCTCACCGCGCACATGCTTCTACGGCACTCATCGCTAAATATTTTGACAAAGACCACAAGATGTTCGGCTACCTGATGGAGAAGGAAGTGAAGGCCGTCGACAAAGTGCTGAACGACATCCACCGTCCGTTTACCGCCATCATGGGTGGTTCGAAGGTTTCTTCCAAGATTGAAATCATCGAGAACCTGCTCAACAAGGTAGACAACCTCATCATCGCCGGCGGTATGACCTATACCTTCACCAAGGCTATGGGCGGCAAGATCGGTATCTCCATCTGCGAGGACGACAAACTCGACCTGGCTCTCAACCTGATGAAGGAAGCCAAGGAAAAAGGCGTGAACCTGGTACTGGCTACCGATGCCAAAATCGCCGACTCCTTCTCGAACGACGCCAACACGAAGTTCTGCAAGGTGAACGAAATTCCTGACGGATGGGAAGGCCTCGACATAGGCCCCGAGAGCGAGAAGCTCTTCGCCGACGTCATCAAGACTTCCAAGACCATCCTGTGGAACGGCCCGACGGGCGTATTCGAATTCGACAACTTCACTCACGGCTCTCGTGCCGTAGGCGAAGCTATCGTAGAGGCTACAAAGAACGGCGCCTTCTCACTGGTAGGTGGCGGTGACTCCGTAGCTTGCGTCAACAAGTTCGGCCTGGCCAGCGGTGTATCTTATGTATCGACCGGCGGCGGCGCTCTGCTCGAAGCCATCGAAGGCAAGGTACTTCCGGGTATTGCAGCCATCAACGAATAAGACATAATCACCAACCGAAAGAGGGTGTGTCAAGGAAAGATACGCCCTCTTTTCTTTTTTAAAACTTCCATGAAGAAACTGCTGATACTATGGCTTGCCTGCGCCTTCATGGCTTCGGCCGCCGCACAAGAAAAACAGGAAGAAGGAAAGAAATCCCAGGCCAAGACGCTGACCAACGTCGTGAACACCCTGAAGGACCGCATCACCCTCGAAGGATACATCCAGCTGGGATATACCTACAACGACCAGCCGGCAAGCAAAACCAACACGTTCGACATCAAACGCGCCATCCTCATGGCACGCGGACGCATCACCGACCGCTGGTCATGCTACTTCATGTACAGCCTGGCCAACACGCCCAAGGTACTGGAGATGTACACCGAATATCATTTCCTGCCTGAAATCAGCGTACGTGTGGGCCAGTTCAAGACCATGTATACCATCGAGAACCCTATGTCGCCCAGCGTCCTCGAGCTGATCAACGTCAACTCGCAAGCCACCAACTATCTGGCCGGATACAACGGAAGCGACCCGCTCTACGGCTCGACCACCGGCCGCGACATGGGTCTGATGATTTACGGCGACCTCTTCAAGGGCCTGCTGAACTACAAACTGGCCGTCATGAACGGACAGGGCATCAACCTGAAGGACGGCAACAACCAGAAGGACATCGTGGGCAACCTGATGGTCAACCCATTGGAATGGCTGTCCGTGGGCGGCTCCTTCATCAAAGGAAAAGGCTGTGCCGTAGCCACTTCGGACATCAACCCCGACATCCAGGTGGGCGACAGCTATACACGAAACCGCTGGGCCGCAGGCTTGAAAATCAAACTGAAACAACTGGACCTGCGAAGCGAATACCTGGCCGGCAAGGACGGCACCGTGAAGAGTGACGGCTACTATGCCACGGCCAACGTGCACCTCATCAGCAACAAACTGGACTTCATAGCCTCCTACGACTACTTCAACAAGAACAAGGCCGCCGACAACAAGCAGACCAACTACATCGCCGGCCTGCAATGGTGGTTCTATCCCAAATGCCGCCTGCAGGTGCAATACACCTATTGCAACCCTCATCTGGGCGAGAACTACAACCTGCTACAAACCCAAGTACAAGTCCGATTCTAAAACTCACCCTGCTTCCCAAACCTTACCAACCATGAATTACGACCGCATTCTGCAAGAAATTTATCAGGAAATACAGCCATACGCCCACCAGGGAGAACCCGCCGCATATATCCCCGACCTGCTGAAAGTAGATCCCGACCGCTACGGCATCTGCCTCCATACCCTCGACGGGCACGAGCATGCCATGGGAGATTGCGACGAGCGCTTCGCCATCCAAAGCATCTCCAAGGTCTTTGCGCTGGTTATGGGTTTCGCCCGATTGGGCGACCGCCTGTGGCAACGCATCGGTGTAGAGCCGTCGGGCAACGCCTTCAACTCCATCTTCCAGCTCGAGCTGGAGCACGGCATTCCCCGCAATCCCCTCATCAACGCGGGCGCACTGGTCATGACCGACATCCTTCTCTCTTCACTGGAGTATCCCGAACGTGAATACCTGGCCTTTGTACGAAGCCTTTGCGGATGCGACTCCATCCAGTATGACGAAAGCATGGCCGCCTCGGAGCGTGACCACGGCTACCTGAATGCAGCCATCGTGAACATGTTGAAATATTATGGCAACATCGAGAACGATGTGGAGCGCGTGCTCCGCTTCTACTTCCGCCAGTGCTCGCTCAAGATGAATTGCCGCGAATTGTCACGCGCCTTCCTGCCCTTCGCCGACCATACGCACGCCTTCAGCTTTGACGGCACCGACCTGACCACCTCACAGGTAAAGCGCATCAACGCCATCATGCAGACATGTGGCTTCTATGACGAAGCGGGTGAATTCTCCTACCTCGTGGGTCTGCCCGGCAAGAGCGGTGTGGGAGGAGGTATCGCCGCCATCTGTCCCCGCCAATACTCGGTAGCCGTCTGGAGCCCCCGCCTCAACAAGAAAGGTAACTCCATCATGGGCCTGAAAGCACTCGAATTGCTCACTACCAAGACCGCCGTCAGCATTTTCTGATTGCCTGACGCCCCTATCCGCCTGCCTCTCCTGTCATTTTGCTGAAAAAAGCATGCGAATGTGAAAAATGTTTCGTATTTTTGTACCCAAATTGAGTGAATTTTAACGATATGAACGTTTTAGAACTAAGTGAACAGGAAATCATTCGCCGCAACAGCATGAATGAACTTCGCGCGATGGGCATCGACCCCTATCCCGCAGCAGAGTATGTAACCAACGCTTTCTCTACCGACATAAAAGCCGAATTCAAGGACGACGACGAACCGCGCCAGGTGTCCATCGCCGGACGTATGATGAGCCGTCGCATCATGGGAAAAGCCTCTTTCATCGAATTGCAGGACTCCAAAGGACGTATCCAAGTATACATCACCCGCGATGACATCTGTCCCGATGAAAACAAGGACATGTACACCACCGTGTTCAAACGTTTGCTCGACCTGGGCGACTTCATCGGCATCGAAGGCTTTGTCTTCCGCACCCAGATGGGCGAAATCAGCGTTCATGCCAAGAAGCTGACCGTACTCGCCAAGAGCCTCAAGCCCCTACCCATCGTGAAATACAAGGACGGAGTGGCTTACGACTCGTTCGAAGATCCTGAACTCCGCTACCGCCAACGCTACGTAGACCTCATCGTGAACGACGGCGTCAAGGAAACGTTCCTGAAACGCACCAAAGTCATCTCGACCATGCGTGCCGCCCTCGACGAAGCCGGCTATACCGAAGTGGAGACACCCATCCTCCAGTCAATCCCCGGCGGTGCAAGCGCCCGTCCGTTCATTACCCACCACAATTCGCTGGACATCGACCTGTACCTGCGTATCGCCACCGAGCTTTACCTGAAGAGACTCATCGTAGGCGGATTCGAAGGTGTATACGAAATTGGAAAGAACTTCCGCAACGAGGGTATGGACCGCACACACAACCCCGAATTCACCTGCATGGAGCTCTATGTACAGTATAAGGACTATAACTGGATGATGAGTTTCACAGAAAAGCTGCTGGAGCGTATCTGCATCGCCGTAAACGGTTGTAGCGAAACCGTCATCGACGGCAAGACAATCAGCTTCAAAGCTCCCTACCGCCGTCTGCCCATCCTCGATGCCATCAAGGAAAAGACCGGCTACGACCTCAACGGCAAGAGCGAAGAGGAAATCCGCCAGATTTGCAAGGAACTGAAGATGGAAATCGACGACACCATGGGCAAGGGCAAGCTCATTGATGAAATCTTCGGAGAATTCTGCGAAGGGACCTTCATCCAGCCGACCTTCATCACCGACTACCCCGTCGAAATGAGTCCACTGACCAAGATGCACCGCAGCAAGCCGGGCCTGACCGAACGCTTCGAGCTGATGGTGAACGGCAAGGAACTGGCCAATGCCTATAGCGAGCTGAACGACCCCATCGACCAGGAAGAGCGCTTCAAGGAGCAGCTGCGCCTGAGCGAAAAGGGCGACGACGAAGCCATGTTCATCGACCAGGACTTCTTGAAAGCCTTGCAATACGGTATGCCTCCCACATCAGGTATCGGTATCGGTATCGACCGTCTGGTCATGCTGATGACAGGCAAATCCTATATCCAGGAAATACTGCTCTTCCCGCAGATGCGTCCCGAAAAGGTGGCTCCCAAAGACGCACCGGCCAAATATATCGAACTCGGCATCCCCGAAGCATGGGTACCCGTCATTCAGAAAGCCGGCTATAACCAGGTGAGCGACATGGCGGAAGTCAATCCTCAGAAACTTCACATGGATATCTGTGGCATCAACAAGAAATATAAGTTGGAACTGACCAATCCAAGCGTCAACGACGTGGCCGGATGGATAGAAAAATTGAAGAACTAACCGAACAGAAATGAAAGTTCCCGGAAAGATAGCCATCATGGGCGGAGGTAGTTGGGCGACAGCCATTGCCAAAATGGTGCTCAACCAAGCCGAGTCGATCAATTGGTACATGCGGCGCGACGACCGCATTGCCGACTTCAAACGGCTGGGCCATAACCCCGCCTATCTGACGGGCGTCAAATTCGACACCAAGCGTATCAATTTCAGCTCCAACATCAACGATGTAGTGAAGGCTTCCGATACGCTGATATTCGTCACTCCGTCTCCCTATCTCAAGTCGCACTTGAAGAAGCTGAAGACCAAAATCAAGGACAAGTTCATCATCACGGCCATCAAAGGCATCGTGCCCGACGACAACCTGATTGTGTCCGAATACTTCACCAAAGAATATGGGGTACCGGCCGAGAATATCGCCGTCGTGGCAGGCCCCTGCCATGCTGAAGAAGTAGCGCTGGAGCGTCTTTCTTACCTTACTATCGCCTGCCCCGACATTGACAAGGCCTCTATCTTTGCCCGCCAGCTCAGCTGCTCGTACATCAAGACATCCGTAAGCAACGACGTGGTTGGCATTGAGTATGGTTCGGTCCTGAAAAACGTATATGCCATCGCGGCCGGCATCTGCAACGGGCTGAAGTATGGAGATAACTTCCAGGCCGTACTCATTTCGAACGCCATACAAGAGATGAACCGTTTTCTACAAACCGTTCATCCCCTGGACCGCAATGTCAACGAATCGGCCTATCTGGGCGACTTGCTGGTAACGGGGTATTCCAACTTCAGCCGCAACCGTACCTTCGGCACCATGATAGGAAAGGGATATTCAGTAAAAAGCGCACAGATTGAAATGGAAATGATCGCTGAAGGCTATTACGGCACCAAGTGTATCAAGGAAATCAACAAGCACTACCACGTCAACATGCCGATTGTAGACGCCGTCTACAACATCTTGTACGAACGGATATCTCCCATGATCGAAATCAAGCTACTGACCGACTCTTTCAGATAATTCGGACGTCGAATAAAAGACAGACACAGAAATAACTTTTTAAATTAATAAGGAATATGATTAGTTTAAACATCGAAAAAACCTTTGGATTCATCTCCAAAGAAAGCATCTCAGCTTACGAAGCCAAGGTAAAAGAAGCACAGGAAGCACTCGAAAACGGTACCTGCAAAGGCAGCGATTTCTTGGGATGGCTGCACCTGCCTTCTTCCATCACCAAAGAACACCTGGACGACTTGAAGGCTACCGCCCAAGTATTGCGTGACAATTGCGAAGTCGTAGTTGTAGCCGGCATCGGTGGAAGCTACCTCGGTGCACGCGCCGTCATCGAAGCCCTGTCCAACAGCTTCGTATGGTTGCAGGAAAAGAAAAATGCGCCTACCATCCTTTTTGCCGGACACAACATCGGCGAGGATTATTTATATGAACTGACCGAATACCTGAAAGGCAAGAAATTCGGCGTCATCAATATCTCCAAATCGGGTACGACTACCGAAACCGCCCTCGCCTTCCGTCTGCTGAAAAAGCAATGCGAAGACCAGCGTGGCAAGGAAACAGCCCAAAAAGTCATTGTAGCCATCACCGACGCCAAGAAAGGCGCTGCACGCGTTACGGCCGACAAGGAAGGCTACAAGTCGTTCATCATCCCCGACAACGTGGGCGGACGTTTCTCCGTACTGACTCCGGTAGGCTTGCTGCCTATCGCCGTAGCCGGATTCGATATCGACAAACTGGTGGCCGGTGCCGTTGAAATGGAAAAAGCCTGTGGCGCAGACGTTCCTTTCGAACAAAATCCTGCCGCCCTGTATGCCGCTACCCGCAACGAGCTCTACAAGAATGGCAAGAAGATCGAAATTCTGGTCAACTTCAACCCCAAACTCCACTACGTCAACGAATGGTGGAAACAGCTCTATGGCGAATCCGAAGGCAAGGAAGGCAAAGGTATCTTCCCCGCAGCCGTAGATTTCTCGACCGACCTCCACTCCATGGGACAATGGATTCAGGAAGGCGAACGTACCATCTACGAAACGGTTATCTCCGTTGAACAACCTACTCACAAGCTGGTAGTACCCAGCGATGACGAAAACCTGGACGGTTTGAACTTCCTGGCCGGCAAACGCGTGGATGAAGTCAACAAAATGGCCGAACTGGGCACTCAGCTGGCTCACGTAGACGGTGGCGTACCCAACATGCGCATCTCTGTACCCGCACTGACTGAGGAATGCATCGGCGGCCTGCTCTACTTCTTTGAAAAGGCTTGCGGCATCAGCGGTTACTTGCTGGGTGTCAATGCCTTCAACCAGCCGGGTGTAGAGGCTTACAAGAAGAATATGTTTGCCCTGCTCAACAAGCCGGGCTACGAAGCTGAATCCAAAGCGATCCGCGCAAGACTGTAACCACATGAATTCCATTCACGAATCCATAGCCCGCTATCTTCAAGGTAGCGGGCATTCTTGTGTCCGCCTCAAGGCTGTATTGTTCGACATGGATGGCGTGCTCTTCGACTCCATGCCCTATCATGCCGATGCCTGGCACACGGTGATGGAACGCCATGGCCTTCACTTGAGCCGCGAAGAAGCCTTCCTGCACGAAGGGCGCACCGGTGCAGACACCATCAACCTCGTTTACCAGAGGCAGTTTGGCAAGGATGCCACTCCCGAAATGATTCAAGAGATTTATGAGGAGAAGAGTCGGGAGTTCAACAAGAATCCCGAGCCCAAACGCATGCCGGGAGCATGGGAACTGATGCAGAAAGTCAAGGCAGCCCACCTGACTCCTGTACTGGTCACCGGTTCGGGCCAAACCTCCCTACTGGACAGGCTGGAGCACAGCTATCCAGGGACATTCGACCGTGCCCACATGGTCACGGCATTCGATGTCAAATATGGCAAACCCAACCCCGAACCCTACCTGATGGGATTGGAAAAGGCACACGTGGCAGCCAACGAAGCCATCGTCGTAGAGAATGCCCCTATCGGAGTGCAGGCAGGAGCAGCCGCAGGAATTTTCACCATAGCAGTCAATACCGGCCCCTTGGACGGACAAGTACTGCTTGACGCCGGCGCCAACCTGCTTTTTTCTTCCATGTCAGACTTCTGCAACCATTGGGAAGAAGTTTATCAGGCGTTTCAACAAACTTCCTTATAAAAAAGAAGGTGGACATGCCTTTCCGGCACGTCCACCTTCTTTTTTACTTTTCACTCTGCTATCTTATTTGGCAGCTTCCAAAGATGCTTTACGGAAAGCCTTCATAGCCTTTTCAATTTCCAACGAAGCCTTGCGTGCACGAGTACCGGCAGCTTTGTTACCATTTTCAACTTGTGCTTTCGCATCTTTTTCGAATGCTGCATATAATTCAGCAACCTTCTCTACTAATTCTTTCATAATCCCTTTTTATTTACTTTGTTAATAATGTACGGCAAAAATACATTCTTTCGCGAAATAAAAACACAAAAAGGATATTTTTTTTTATCTAAAACGCAATTTTATGATAAAAAATGAATAATCGGCGTTTTTTCCCTACTTTTGCAGCCATGAAGACTCTCACTGACACTGAATATATACATGCGCTCATTGACGAAGGAGAACACCAGCAACAGGACTTCAAATTCGAAATTTCGGATGCCCGCAAGATTGCCAAGACTTTGTCGGCTTTTGCCAATACCGATGGCGGACGGCTGCTGATTGGCGTCAAGGACAACGGGAAAATTGCCGGAGTACGCTCCGACGAAGAAGTCTATATGATCGAAGCGGCTGCGCAGATGTACTGCTCTCCCCCCATGGAAGTACAAACCTATACCTATCAGGTGGAGGGAAGAACGGTCCTGCTGGCACAAATCAATGAAAGCGACCGGAAGCCCGTATATGCCAAAGACGAAAGCGGCAAGCTGCTGGCCTACCTCCGCATCAAGGACGAAAACATCCTGGCCACTCCCGTACACCTGCGTGTGTGGCAACAACAGGAAAGCCCCCGCGGAGAATTGATGGAATACACTGAACGAGAACAACTGCTGCTCGACCTGTTGGAACAGAACGACCGCCTGTCGCTGAACCGATATTGCCGGCTGGCCCGGCTTTCACGACGTGCCGCCGAACATCTGCTGGCCAAATTCATCCGATACGGCATCGTAGAAACCGTTTTCGAAGGGCACAAGTTTCATTTCCGCCTGAAAAAATAAATCACCTCACCACACAACCCTTATGCAAGCAATCAACTTTATCAACGACATCCTTTGGACCTATCTTCTCATCGCCCTCCTGCTGGGATGCGCCGTCTGGTTCACGCTGAAAACCCGCTTTGTCCAGTTCCGCATGGTCAAGGAAATGATACGCCTGCTGGCCGACTCCACGGGGAGCAACAACGGCACCAAGCACATTTCGTCTTTCCAGGCATTCGCCATCTCGATAGCCAGCCGTGTAGGCACAGGAAACCTGGCGGGTGTTGCCACCGCCATTGCCATAGGCGGGCCGGGAGCCGTCTTCTGGATGTGGGTTATCGCCCTGTTCGGAGCCTCCAGTTCGTTTGTCGAGTCTACCCTGGCCCAGCTTTACAAGGAAAAAGGCAAAGACTCGTTTGTGGGAGGACCGGCCTACTACATGAAGAAAGGTTTGAAGCAACCCTGGATGGGCGCCCTCTTTGCCGTACTGATTACCGTGACCTTCGGCTTTGCCTTCAATTCGGTACAGAGCAACACACTGTGTGCAGCTTTCGAAAACGCTTTTGGCGTCAGCCATAGCCTTACGGGAGGCATCATCACCCTGTTGACCCTCCTCATCATCTTCGGCGGCGTACAGCGCATTGCCAAGGTCAGCAGCATCCTCGTTCCCGTCATGGCATTGGGCTACGTAGCGCTTGCACTCGCAATCGTCCTGATGAACATCACAGAACTTCCCGCCGTCATTGCCCTGATTGTCGGCCATGCCTTCGGTTGGGAGCAGGCGCTGGGGGGAGGCGTAGGCATGGCGCTGATGCAAGGCATCAAGCGCGGGCTCTTCAGCAACGAAGCCGGTATGGGTTCCGCTCCGAACGTGGCCGCTACCGCCAACGTTACCCACCCCGTCAAACAAGGACTTATCCAGACACTGGGCGTATTCACCGACACATTGATCATCTGCACCTGCACGGCCTTCATCATCCTGTTCAGCGGAGCACCTCTGGACGGTTCGACCAATGGCGTTCAGCTCACCCAACATGCCCTGACCAACGAAATCGGTCCCTCGGGAGGCATTTTCGTGGCCATCGCGCTCTTCTTTTTTGCTTTCAGCAGCATCTTGGGCAACTATTATTATGGAGAAGCCAACGTACGCTATCTCACCCGCCGGAAGTGGATCCTGACCGTCTACCGCCTGCTGGTAGGCGGCATGGTGCTGTTCGGCGCCCTTACGACGCTGGACGTTGCCTGGGGACTGGCCGACATCACCATGGGACTGATGACCCTCTGCAACCTGACAGCCATCACCCTGCTGGGGAAATATGCCTTCCGATTGCTCGAAGACTACCGCATGCAGAAGCAGAACGGCATCAAGGACCCCGTCTTTACCAGCGACCGGCTGGAGGGACTGGAAGACGATCTGGAGTGCTGGAAGAAGAAAGTTGAGAAATAAGCCCCTTACAATATTGGCGTAAATCTACTTATTTCGTAAATTTGCGCCACAACTGAAAAAATCATACATAACTAAGATATATGGGAATATTTGCCAATCTGTTCAAGAAGAACGCAGGAGAAAACTCCTCGAAGAACGTGGAAGACTTCGTGTTGCTGACGCGTGTCTATTTCCAGTCCGTAATAGCCTCCAACCTGGGCATCACCAACATACGCTTCGTGCCTGATGTAGCCACCTTCAAGCGCTTGTTCAAGATACCTACCCAAGGCGGACGACTGGGCCAAGGCGAGAAGGCCGCCTCCAAGAAGATGCTGATGCAGGACTACGGACTGAGCGAAAACTTCTTCAAGGAAATCGACGCCTCCATCAAGAAACATTGCCGCACCCAAAACGACGTGCAGGCCTACCTCTTCATGTACCAGGGCTTCTCCAACGACCTGATGATGCTGATGGGCAACCTGATGCAATGGAAATTCCGCATGCCGTCCATCTTCAAAGGCGCCCTGAGAACCATGACCGAAAAGACCGTACACGACGTCTGCACCAAGACCGTGTGGAAGAAGGACGACGTCCACAAGACCGCCGCTTCCGTACGCCAGTACAAGGAACGCCTGGGCTACTCGGAGCAATGGATGACGGAGTATGTCTACAACGTCGTCATGCTGGCCAAAAAAGAAGCCAAGCATAAAAACCACGAAGAGAAGAAATAGGCCGTATCATGGAGATCGAACAGCATCCGCTGGAACCCTTCCTGCCGGCCAACGCCCGCCTGCTGATGTTGGGCAGCTTTCCTCCCCAACGCAAACGGTGGAGCATAGAGTTCTACTACCCCAACTGGAACAACGACATGTGGCGCATTGTAGGCCTCATCTTCTTCGGCGACAAGGAGCACTTCGTTGTCAAGGGGAAAAGAGCCTTTTCCAAGGACGAACTCATTGCTTTCCTTCAGGAAAAAGGCATTGCCCTCTACGACACGGCAACTGCCGTCCGACGATTGCAGGACAATGCCTCCGACAAGTTTCTGGAAGTGGTCCAGCCGACCGATGTCCGCGCTCTGCTCGAAAAGCTGTCCCAATGCCAAGCCATCGTCACCACCGGCGAGAAAGCAACGGAAACCCTCTGCCGGACCTTCGCTCTCACGGCTCCCAAGGTGGGCGACTTCACCGAATTCGTTTTCGAAGGACGTCCCTTGCGCCTCTACCGCATGCCCTCCTCATCGCGCGCCTACCCGCTGGCCCTGGACAAGAAGGCGGCTGCCTATCAGGTCATGTACCAGGACCTGCAGATGCTATAATCTCTGCGTCACACAGAAAATAAAGCGGTAAAGGCTTGCGGAATCAAAACTTTCCACTACCTTTGCAGCCGCAAACACGGGAATAGCTCAGTTGGTAGAGCATCGGTCTCCAAAACCGAGTGTCGGGAGTTCGAGCCTCTCTTCCCGTGCCACACAAAAAAATCCGGTATTCCTCGAAAGGATATCGGATTTTTCTATTTCTACATGTACCGTTACTTCAACACTACCAGTACCTTGCGTGCTCCATGGGCGCCCATCACCAGTGCCTGCTCGATATCGGCCGTCTTCGAGGGGCCCGAGATAAATACACCATAAGGATAGGAAGCCTCCTTCAAGGCGGCATAAGCCTCGTGCATGTTGTTGACCAGCCGGTTGCGGTCTACCACAATCAGCAACGCCTCCGCTATGAAATAAAGCAATTTGTGCTTAACCGTTTGCGGAATCCAGACAGCCCCATTCTCGGCCACTCCCATTTCTCCCGACACCACGGCCAGATCCACTCCGTTCAAGTCCTGCGCACGCTCCACCTCATCGGGATTCAGCGTGGCGCAAGTCACTTCCGACAGGGTCGAAGCAATGCTGCGCGCCTCGGGGAAACGGGAACGGATGATGTCGTCCAAAGTCTCACCTTCCTGCCACACCATCGCGTCACCCCCCACCTGGCGGCTGACCTCACAAAACTGTTTCACCTTGTCGGCATAGGTCGTAGCCTTTATCTCCCAGCGGGGATAGTCGAAGCGAAGCTTCGTATTCCTGCGTATCTTGTCCAATATTTCGTCACGATTGCTCATTTCTTTTGGTCCTCCTTTCCCTGTACTTTGTTTTTCTTCCACATTTCGTTGAACGACTCCGAAGCAAACTTGGGCAGTTCACGCCCCTTGCCCCAGTCGTTCAGGCCGTTGTATTTCATGAAACGGGGCAGGCCGTTCACCATCGGAGCCGCCCACAGCGCCGCATTGAACAAGGCCGGACGCTCCATCAGGAACTTCATGCCGCCGGACATGTACTGCTTCTCACTGCTGGCCTTGCCGATGGCCTTCAGTCCCTGGCGCCACTTGTAAATCTGCTCACCCAAATCGACCTTTGCCGGACAGACGTTGGAGCAGGAAAGGCAGAGCGAACAGGCCGAAAGATTATCATAATACTTATGCGGATCATGAGCCATACCCAGATTGATGCCGATAGGACCGGGAATGAAATAGGTATAGGAATATCCGCCGCTCCGCCGATAGACCGGGCAGGTGTTCATGCAGGCTCCGCAACGGATGCAGTTCAGCAGACGGATGTGGTCGGTATTGGCCAGCATGTCGCTACGACCATTGTCCACAATAATGATGTGGTACTCGCCTCCCGGACGCGGGGAACGGAAATGGGACGTATACGTCGTGCTGGGCTGCCCCGTACCCGAACGGGCCAGCAGACGGGTAAAGACGCCCAACGCCTCCAGGTCGGGCACGATTTTCTCCAGCCCGAACGCCGAAATGTTCAGCTTGGGGCAGGACATGCCCATGTCGGCATTGCCCTCGTTGGTACACACCACCACGTCACCCGTCGAAGCCACGGCAAAGTTGGCTCCGGTCATGGCCGCATCGGCGTTCAGGAATATGTCACGCAGATTCTTGCGGGCCACATGAGTCAGATAGGTAGGGTCGTAATTACCCTTCTCGGCTCCCATCTCCTTCTCGAACAATTCGCCCACCTGCTGGCGCTTGATGTGTATGGCCGGCAGTACCACGTGGCTGGGCGGCAGGTGCATCAGCTGCAGGATGCGTTCGCCCAAGTCGGTTTCTACCGTATCGATACCCTTGGATATCAGGAAGGGATCCAGTTCGCACTCTTCGGAAAGCATGGATTTGCTCTTGACAAAGCGCTTGACGCCGTGGCTGCGCAGCAGGTCGTAGATGATGTTGCGGTATTCCTCCGCATCTTTGGCCCAATGCACAATGGCACCATTGGCCGTAGCATTTTCCTCAAAATCGACCAGCAGCTCTTCCAGATGGCTGTTGGAGTATAGTTTCAGCTGGCAAGCCTTCTCGCGCAGGTCTTCCCACTCGGGCAGCTCCCGGCTCATCTTGTCGCGCTTGGCACGGACCATCCAGAGGGTCTCGTTGTGCCATGCCACCTGTTCCTTGTTCTGGAGGAACTTCTCGGCAGCTTTTGAATGCTTGGTACTCATAGTTGTGAAGCTAATATTTCTACAATATGAATGGTTTTGATGGGCAGGTGCTCACGGTCGATGACGCCCTGCATGTGCATCAGGCAGGAGCTGTCGGCACCGGTGATGTACTCGGCCCCCGTCTCCATGTGGTGTCTGATCTTATCCTGGGCCATGCAGACCGACACGGCCTGCTCTTCTACGGCAAACATGCCGCCGAAGCCGCAACACTCGTCCGGATGGGAAGGTTCGAACACTTCGATGTCCTTCACCATCCCCAGGAGGTTGCGCAGCTTGTTGTAGTACGGGATGTTGCGCTCGCTGGGCGAAGACAGGTTCAGTTCGCGCACTCCGTGGCAACTGTTGTGGATGCTCACCTTGTGGGGAAAACGCGCTTTCAAGCCGGACGGCTTCACTACGTCGTGGATAAATTCACAGAGGTCGTAAATTTTTCCTGCACTTTGGCACACGTGTCCTTCGTGCTTCAGGATATCCGGATGGTTCAGCTTCACAAAGGCCACGCAGCTGGCCGAGGGGCCTACCACGTAGTCGTAATCCTTGAACAAGTCGTCGAAGCGGAGGGCCAGCTTGGTAGCTTCGCCTTCGAAGCCCGCGTTGGCCATGGGCTGTCCGCAGCACGTCTGGTCCAGCGGATAGTCCACGTCTACTCCCAGGTTCTTCAGCAGCTTGTAGGACGCCACCCCCACTTGCGGATAGATGGCGTTGATATAGCATGGAATAAACAAACCTACTTTCATGGGGTTCATCAGATTGAATGATTAGATGTTTCTATTGTATGTTGATCAGTTTATGCGTTTGCAGACTGAGCCGCCAGCGCGGATGGGCCAGTACGCAGGCCACCGTCTCGGCCGTATTCAGGCATGAACAGGGCTGGAGGAAAAAGTGTGCGGCAGGCAGCTGCTCGTAGGGCGCCAGGTCCTGCCCCTCGTACACCACCTTCACTTCGTCCATGCGGGCCAGCTGCAACGCACCTCCCCGCTTGGGCGAACAGGTCACCCAGTCGATGCCTTCCGGCAGGGGGCGGGTACCATTGGTCTCGATGCAGACGTACTTCCCTGCCCGATGGAGCAGGTCCACGAACGCCCCGTCAATCCAGAGCGAAGGTTCGCCGCCGGTCAGTATCACCATGCGGGCCGGATATTTCCGCACTTCGGCCACGATGGCCTCATCGGTCATCAGCACGCCGTCCTCGTGGTGCGTGTCGCAGAAAGGGCATTTCAGATTGCACCCCGAGAAGCGCACGAATACGGCAGGAGTCCCCGTGTGGAAACCCTCGCCCTGCAGACTATAGAATATTTCGTTAATCTTTCTCATAAATAGCCGTGTTGCCTTCAGACTCCTGCACTTCTACCTTGAAGCAGGTGGGTATCTGGTCGCACACCCAACGGGCAATGTTCTCGGCCGTCGGGTTGCAGGGGATGACTTCGTTCAGATTCTTGTGGTCGAGACGATCCATCACCGCCTGCTTGATGTGGGTAAAGTCAACCACCATGCCGTCACGGTTCAATTCGCGCGAACGGCACCAGACGGTGATAATCCAGTTGTGACCGTGCAGATTCTCACATTTGCTGGGATAAGAGAGGCACAGGCTGTGGGCAGCCGACACCTCCATGCGCTTGACTACTGTATACATAGGTTTAATACGCTTACTAAATAAAGGGTCCTACATGAATTCTGCATCTAATGTCACCTCGATGCGGCGGCAAAAGTACAAATTTCTTCGTAATTTTTTCTACATTTGCGCCATGAAAGTAATCTGCATCCTTCTGGGAAGCCTGTCACTGGGACTGGGCATTGCGGGCATCTTCCTGCCCCTGCTCCCCACCACGCCCTTCCTGCTGCTGACGGCAGCCCTCTACTTCCGCGGCTCACCCCGCCTGTACGACTGGCTGCTACGACAGAAGCGGCTGGGTCCCTACATCCGCAACTTCCGCGAACACAAGGCCATACCGCTTCATGCCAAAATTGTTTCCGTCGGCCTGACGTGGATTACCATCCTCTATTGCGTGGCATTCCTCCTGCCACAGGTGTGGCTGAAGGTCCTGCTGCTGGCACTGGCCACAGGCATCACCTGCCACATCCTGTCCTACAAGACCTTGAAATAGGCCGGACTGTCTACTCCTTCACCACCACGACACGACTGTTGGGCAGGTCGGGGATGTAGAGGTATCCGCCCGTCACCGTGATGTCTGCCGGGCCCACCAGTGCCTGGGGCAACTTGAAGTCCAGCGGGCTGAGCTGACGCGTGTTCAGGTCGATGCGGCTCACCTGGGCCGGTGTCCAGTTGGTCACGTACAGGGCTTTTCCGTCCGAAGCCACGGCCAGGCCGTCATATTGTCCCGGCATTTCCATCCATCTTTCGGCTACGGGATTCTTCAGGTCGGCGATGCGATAGACCACATGCGCGTCGGTGGTACGGCCGTCGGCCGGATAGGAAGCCACGTACAGGCTGCCTTCGTGCAGCAGCAACCCGTTGGGGCCGGCAACGGAAAGCCACTCCTGGGGCTGGCCGGGCTGACCGGGACGGCTGATGTCCACCCGGAAAATCCGGTCCGTATTGGTCACCGACACATAGAGATAATCGCCTTCTGACACCAGGTCGTTGGCAAACAGATTCCCTTCGGGCAAGGCGATCGTCCGCGGCTCGGCAGCTTTGTCCGCCAGGTTATAGACCATCACCTTGTTGACGTCGCACACGTACAGATAACCGTCGCGCACCAGCATTCCCTTGGGGGCCGACAGATGTCCGTCGGCAGGTATCAGCACTTCATTCTTTCCATCCTTGTGCAGGACGATGTAGCCCTTGCCTTCGGTGTTCAGCGGATTGAGCTGCTCCGTGCCGAAGTTGGCTATCAGCAGACCGCCATCATACGGATAGGTACTCTCGCAATAACGGATACCCTTGTCTATCACATTCACTACCGTTTGCGCCGACGCCGCTACAAACGACAGGCAAACCCACATTGTACAAATTAAAGTCTTCATGTTTTCTTGTTATTTTGAGGATTAAGAATTAATGCTATGTTTCACCGGTCGCAGCGCCAGCCGATGGACGGGCAGCGCCATATACGACACTCCGAACGACACGCCCACCAGCACCGTGAGCCCCGCTACAAAGACCGGCCAACCATAATCGGACAGCAGAATGCCTGTGACCGAACCCAACAGGCTCGAACCGGTGTAGTAGAACAGCCAGTACAGGCTGGTGGCACTGCTCCGCGCCTCGCGTGCCTGCATCGAGACGATGCGGCTGGCCATGGTATGGGTACTGAAGAAGGCGAAGGTCAGGATGCCCACTCCCACAACGATGCTTTCCAGACGCGGTACCAGCAGAAGCAGCAGACCCAGCACCATCAGCAACAGCGAACCGCGCAACAGCGTGTACGGGCTGTAGCGGTCGGACAAACGTCCCGTCAGCACCGAACCGGCCACGCCGGCCGTGTACATCAGGAAGACACCCGCCACCACGTAGTGGGGCAACCCGAAGGCCGGAGACTCCAGCAGGAAGGACAAGTAATTGTAGACGCTCACAAAGACGCCCATCGACAAGGCGGCAATGAGGTAGGCCCCTACAAAGCTACGGTCGCCCAGCAGACGGGCCATCTGTCCCAGCTTGACCCTGACGGGTACAGCCGACGGACGGAAGTGGCGCGAAGCGGGAAGCAACCGCACAAAAATCATGCCCAGCAGCAGGCTGACGGCTCCGATGACCAACACCGCCACATGCCAGTCGGCCCAACCGGCCAGCAGGGTGCCCGACACCCGGCCCGCCATGCCGCCCAGCGTATTGCCGCTCAGGTACAGACTGATGGCCAAGCCAATGACCGTGGCATCTACCTCTTCGGTCAGGTAGGCCAACGCTACGGCCGAGACACCGGCCAGCACCGCCCCCTTCAGGAAATTGGCCAGCAGGAGCAACGGATAGTTGAAGGCAAGCACCGAGAGCAGCGTCAGCAGACTCGAAGCGATGAGCGAACCACCCATCAGCCTGCCGCGCGACACGGCATCGGCCTTGAAGGCCAGCACAAACAGTCCGAAGGCCATCCCGATGGTAGAGGCCGAAACAGACAGACTGCCCGTCACCGCCGATATGCCGTAGAAGCTGCACAGGTCCGACAACAAGGGTTGGAACAGATACAGCTGCGCAAAGACCGAAAGGCCGGAAAGAAGCATGCACAGACGGATGCGGCGGAAACGTTTCCGCTCGGCGGGGCTGACGGGGTGTGAAGAGGTTGGTATCATCGTTGCATCGTTCTTGATTATGGTGCAAAAATACAGGGAAGCGACAGAATGCAATCTATCTATAAAATACTATTTTTCGATAACATTCATCGATAAAACCGATGGATAACGAAAGTCTCTGCCGACTGAACGAACAATGCCCCTCAGTTATCACCCGAAAAAAGACACTCACGGATTGACACTTTGACACTTTGATTTCCCAAGGTACTGAGAATCGCTTCTTTCGGCCCGAAGATGGAAGGGATGGAAAAGGACGGAGAAGGAAAGGTGTTTCTACCTGTTTCACAACAAAATATCGAAATGTTTACAATTAAAATAGAGCGAAAAAATACCCTTCAAGCTCCCTCTGAACACAAAAGCTGGGCAAAACGTCCGCAAGATATGGGCAAACCGAACACAAAACGTGGGCAAACTGACCGGAAGAACTGGGCAAACAGACGAAAAGATACGGGCAAACGGGTGAAAAGAAGCAGTCTTTTCGGCCAAAACATACTATCTCTTATTGGAAAACAAGGCATGAAATGCCGAAAAGGCGAGTATGAAGCGCCCTGAAAGCTCCTATTTCAGCCATTCCGGAAACAGTGTCCGTAAGCAAAACAATGAATTGAGAAGAAAATCGTCAAGAAAGAACAGCAAACAGGCGTCCTTTTGTCAGACCACAAACATCAATACCACTGGATGTTGCTCTGCGTCTGGCTGCGCTGCTCCCACTTCAGGTCCTGCAGGATGCTGGCATTGGCGCGGATGGTGAAGTTATAGTATTTCCAGCGGCCGAAGGGCGAAAGGCTGGCCGACATGCTGAAGCAGTGCAGGTCGCGCGTAATGTTGAAGGACGTCTGTACAATCTCCTTCGCATCGAAGTCGTAGCCCGAGTTGAAGCTGATGGCCCACTTGTTGGAGATCTTGATGTTGCCGTTGATGCTGAGGTTCTGCGTGTACTTGTAGGGATAGCGCATCTTCTTCTTGTTGATTTCAGCACTGCGGTCTTCTGCAATGCCGAAACCATAATTCACGTTGATGGACCACGGCATCTTGAAGGCCTGATAGCCGTCGCTGTCCACGGCCGCCTTCTCCTTCTTGCGCTTGCCGGGCACGCCCTCCGTGCCTTCCTCGCCTTCGGCGTTCTCCTCGCCCTCGGTCTGGCCGCCTCCCTTGTCGTCTTCCGCCTTCTCGCCGCGGAAGAAAGCCATCCACTTCTTCCACGTATCGTTGTTGAAGGTGTAGCTGAACGAAGAGCTGTAGCCCTGGAAGATACCGAAGCGACCGTACGACCACTCGGTGCGGTCGTTGTCCACCACGTTGCCGCGCTCGTCGAACTTGTAACCGTAGGTCTTGAACGTAGAGCTCAAGCTGAAGGTATAATTCTTTGTCAGCTTCAGACGCGCGTTCAGCGTCAGGTCGCTCCAAGGGCGGGTAGCCGCAGCCATGTTATAGGATAGGTTGGCACCCAGTTCGTCAATCAGACTGATCTTGCGAATGGAGTCGTTCTTGTCCTTGTACTTCATCTCCAGGTTGTTGGAGATGCTGAACGTGATGTTGCCCTGCCTGCCTCCGCTGGGCACGCCGAACATCTGGTTGGCGTAGTAGGAATACTTCACCGTGTCCTGCGTTCCGTCGCTGTTCGGACGATAGTAGGTGTCATAGTAACCATAGCGCGAGGTAGTGAAGTCGGGCGCGGCACTGAGGCTGATGGACGGCGTGATGATGTGTCGAATCTGAATCTCCTTCTTCGGAAAGAGGAGCGGCTTGTACATGCCATAAATCTTCGTGTTCAGGCCGAGGCTGGCGTTGTAGTTGTACACGCGGTGGAAACCGTAAATAGTATCGGTGTTCACCTCCTTGTTGGCTTCCTGATCCCATCCCTTCGTCACCTTACGGGTATACCAGCGCTCGGTATAGCTTACCGAAGGTGTCAGGTTGAAGTACTTGAAGAGCGTGAAGGTGGCGCTGATGGGCACTTCGTGCTGCATGCCGTTCTCCCAGTCCTTGATCAGGTTGGACTTGAAGAGCAGGTTGTCCTTGGTATTGATGCTGTTCTTGAAACGTCCCGTGTAGCGGACCGAGATCTTTTCGTACCAGCGTTCGTCGCCCACCGCCTTCTTGCGCTTGAAGGGATAGATGTTGCTCAGCGAAATGGTCAGGTCGGGCAGGGTAACCGAAATGGAGGAGTCTCGCATGGTCTGCGCGATGTTCGACGTGGCCGAGATGGTCAGCTTCTGGTCGGGAAAGCTGCGGGTATAGCTGATACTCGAAGTCTTGGTGTTCTGCGTCATGGCCTGCGAGTTGTACAAGTTGTTGATGTTGGACTGCTCGTAACTGCTGGTCGAGAAATTCACGCTGGCCGAGAAGGTAGAGTTGGGATTGGCCTTGGGGTCCTGCCGATGGCTCCACACAATCTTGAAGTCCTTGGACACGGAATAGTCGGGCAGACCCTTGTCGCCCGTCTTGGTCACCTGGTAACTGGCCTGGAACAAGCCGGAATAGCGGTAGCGCTTCACATAATTGCTCTCCGCATTCAGCGCCCACGAACCTTTGGTAAAGATGTCGCCGCGCACTTTCAGGTCCATCTGGTCGCTGATGGCGAAGTAATATCCACCGTCGGTCAGACCGAATCCGCGGCTGGAGTCGTCCATATAGGTAGGCATCAGGAAGCCCGACGAATAGCTGCTGGAGAACGGGAAGAAGAAGAAAGGCACTGCCAGCGGCAGCGGCACGTCCTCGACCACCAGATAGGCCGGTCCGGTCACCACATTCTTCTTGGGACGCACCTTGGCGTAGGTCATCTGCATGTAGAAGTGGGGATGTTCGTGATTGTCGCAGGTGGTATATTTGCCGTCCTTCATGTACAGTTCGTCGCCCGAGCCCTTCTTGGCGTTGTTGCCCGTCACATATCCTTCGCCCTGCTGGCTCACGACGTTGCTGATGATACCCCGCTTGCTCTTGAAGTTGTAGCGGATGGTATTGGTTTCATAGGGCGTCTCCCCGTCCTTGAAGACCGGCTTGCCCGTTACCACTCCCAACGAATCCTCCACGCCGTGGGCATAGACGGTGCTGCTGTCCATGTTCATGGAGATGACGGCGGCTGTCAGCTCGGCCTGCGGATAGGTCACCTTACCTTCGCCGTACAGGTGGGCGTAGCCGTTCTGCGTGAACACGATGGAGTCCGAGGCCTCGTAGACAACGGGGGCGTCCAATGCACTCTTTTTGGCCGGAACAGAGTCAACGGCAAGGGAATCGGCAGACAACGTATCGCCCGCCTGCAACGAATCCCGCTGGCTTCTGTTGGGATGCGCCACGTTCCTGCCCCGACGCTGAGATTCGGCTTCAGCAGAAATGATCAGCAAGAGAAACAGCAATAGGAATGATATGATGTTTTTTGGCTTCAATGGTTCAAATCAACAAACAAAATTTCGTTTGATGCGGCAAAAGTACGTAAAATACACGGATTAGCACTTCCTTTTTAAAGAAAATTAGATAGCTACAAGAAGAGTTCGCACCAGCGGTCAAACCTTTTCAGACCCGCTTCCCCATAGCGCTCGAGGCTTTTCCGTGCCTTTTCCACCGTTTTCTCCTTGTCAAGTTTGGTCTTGGAATAAAATTTGTCGGCAAAGCAGACAATCTGCTCCTCGATGCTGACGGGCACCATCTCCCGATGGGGCACCGGCAGGTTCTGCGCCACAATCTGCTCCAACGACAGCCCGGCGCCCGTATGACGCTCGCACACCAGGGCATGGCGCGGATAGCCTTCGGCCCGCATCAGGTCGGCCCCCAGATAGCCATGACAGATGTAAGGCTTGTCGCCGAAACAGCAGATGCCGTCGGCATCGGTCAGGAAGATGCCGATATCGTGGAGCATGGCCGCCTCGTACAGGAAAGTACGGTCGGCCTGCAGTTCGGGATGGCGGTCGGCTATCTGCACGGCCTTGTCGGCCACAGAACGGCTGTGGGTCAGGAGGATGTGGCGCAACTCGCTGCCCTCCTGATAATATTTGTCGATAATTTCAATAGGATCCATAACAAACTATTTCTTCTTACTGAAACGATACAGAATGACTTTCGAACGGGTATCGCAACTGCGCTTGTCGGTATAGAAGACTTCTTCCACCCGATACTGATGTTCTTCCAGCAGGCCGAGCGCCTCCTCCTTCTGGGGTTCCGCCACCAGTGCATATCCTTCGGACACCTCGGGTACCGCCTTGGACAGATAGCGCATGCGGTCGCCCAAATAATAGTTCACGCCATAGAAGTTAATGCGCGAACACGCATAGATGGGTCCTTCGGGGATCAGGGCATCCAGCCGTTCGGCCAACGCCTTGTCGGACTTCACCGCCAGCACCGTAGGCTGATAGACACCGTCGAGCGAGACGAACAGACAGAGCATGCAGCCGGCCACTCCGTAAAGCAAGGCATAGCTTCCGGCCCGCCGGGCCACCAGCCACAAGGCGCAGACAGCTGCTACCACCGGCAAGGCGACCAGCAACCACTGGGGGACAGACAACGAAACATCCCGCAAGGCATGCATGAAAGCAATGTTCTCGGCCGCATGACGGCCCGTACCCCAAATGCTTTCAGGTATCAAGTCGGCACGCACCGCCGCAAAGACAACGGTCAGCAGCAGGCCCAACGAAGCGAAGATGACGGCGCATACCTTGAACACCCGAGCTCCCTGACGGACCCTGGCCAACAGGTATTCGGCAATCAGCAGGGCCATGAAGGGATAGATGGGAAGCAGGTACACGCTGCGCTTGCTCTTGGGTATGCAATAGAAAATGAAAATAATCAGAATGGTCAGCCACGTGAAAAGTTGCAACGGAGACTGGTTGCGGAAAGCCTGCCAGGCCTTTCTGATCCGCAAGCCCAACGCCCCTCCGGCAGGCAGCAGACGCATGCTCTTCCACTTCAGGCCGAAAAGTGAAAGCAACAACACCAGCGTCCAGGGAATCCACCCCCAGATAATCGTCAGAAAGTTGTACCAGATAGGGTTTTCGTGCGACTCATAGGACATCTTGTGGAAGAAACGGCCCGTGTTTTCTTCGAGCATCAGGTCAACGAAAGGCTGGCCGCCCTGCTTCCAGGCCGCCCAGAACCACACGGCAAGCGGTACCAGCGAAAGCAGCCCGATACCTGCCAGCGAAAAGAAGGCCTTGGCAAACGAACGCCCGCGCACCAGCTGATAGACTCCCACGACCAGACACGGGAAGATGGTGCCGACCGGCCCTTTGGTCAACGAGGCACAGGCCATCAGCACGATGGCCAGCCAGGGCACCCGGCGGCATCCCTGCTCGTCCCAGCGGAAGAGCAGGCACAAGGACATCACAATCAACGATACCTGCACCATATCCAGCCGACAGGCCACAGCCGCCCGATGAACTTCGAAAGAGGTCAGAAGCAGGACAGAAGTCAGAAAGGCGGTCTTCACATCCTTCCGCCGAGCCACAAAGACGAAGAATACCAGCTGCATGGCCAGAAACATGACGGCCGACGGCAGGCGCGACGTAAACTCGCTCACTCCACCTGCAATGGCCGAAAAGGCAGCAATCATCCAATATAGGAAAGGCGGCTTGTAAGCGATGTCCCCTCCATGGTTCAAAGGCAATATCCAGTTGCCGCTCTCCAGAATGGCATAGCCGACAATGGCCTCGCGAGGCTCACCCTTGGAATAAAAAATGGTTTCACCCAAAAAAGGAACGATGACCAGCACGCTCAGCAAGGCGATGAACCAGAACGCTTTCTTTCGATTGTTGTCCGACATATCCGAATCTTTTTTTAAAGTTAGTTTCGGCGCAAAAGTACGAATTATTCTCCAACAATGCCTAACTTTGCCCCATAATTCAAAGAAAGATGAAACAAGTCAGCCAACTGCCCGCATTCATCCGTTTCGTCATGGTGGGGACACTTGCCACGGCGATACATTACGGCCTCTATTTCCTCCTCCAGTTCGTCATAGAGGTCAACATCGCCTATACGACAGGTTATCTGCTCAGCTTCGTGGCCAATTTCTACCTGACAGCCTACTTCACGTTCCACTCCCGTCCGTCATGGGGCAAAGCATTCGGATTCGGAGGAGCACACCTGTGCAACTACCTCCTGCACATGGGCCTGCTGAACCTGTTCCTCTACCTGGGCCTCTCCAAGCCGCTGGCTCCCATCCCCGTATTTGCCATCGCCATCCCGGCCAACTTCCTGATGGTGAAATTCGTATTCAGAAAGAAAAAGGTCGAAATGCGGACAGACATGGACAGCGATAACTAAAAAAGTCCTATATTTGTCCTGGAATTGACTGAAAGCCCATGAAAAAAGTAACATTATTGATTCCCGTCTACAACGAAGAGGACAATCTTCCGACTCTCTACAAACGTCTGATTGAGCTTATCGAACGCAATGAGAAATACGATTGGGAAATTCTGTTTGTCAACGACGGCAGCAATGACCGCACACTGGAAGCTGTCCGCGAATTGAGGCAGAAGGACCGCCGTGTCAACTATGTCAACCTTTCGCGCAACTTCGGCAAAGAGATAGCCATGCTGGCCGGCTTCGACTACACCACGGGCGACTGTTGCGTCATCATGGATGCCGACCTGCAGGACCCGCCCGAACTGGTAGACCAAATGCTGGTGTATTGGGAAGAAGGCTACGATGACATCTATGCCAAACGACGCAGCCGCGGAGAAGAAAGCTGGATGAGGCGCAAGCTCTCGCTTGCCTTCTACAAGCTGCTGCAAAAGATGAGCCGCATTGACATCCTGCCCAACGTGGGCGACTTCCGCCTGCTGGACAGACGCTGCATACTGACCCTCCGCAAGCTGCGCGAACACGAACGTTATACCAAAGGGCTTTTCTGCTGGATCGGTTATCGGAAGAAAGGCATCGAGTTCGACCGCGGCGACCGCGTAGCCGGACAGTCGTCGTGGAGCTTCCTGAAACTGCTGAACCTGGCCATCGAAGGTATCACTTCCTCCTCGACCGCCCCGCTTCGCATAGCTACCGTCTGCGGTATCCTGTTCTCCATTTCCAGCTTCGTATATGCCATTTATTTCCTCATCAAAACACTGGTTTTCGGTGACCAAACGGCCGGTTTCCCAACTCTGATTGTCACCATTCTTTTCCTCGGAGGCATCCAGCTGTTCTCCCTCGGAGTCATCGGCGAATACATCGGCCGCATCTTCAAGGAAACCAAAGGCCGACCGACCTACATCGCTTCGGATTACAACGAAAAGAAACTGGGATACGACGACTAAAGACGCCTATTCTGCAGCCGCTTCCTTCTTTCTCTTCTTCCACAGCTGCCAGGAATTGATGATGTTCTGCCACAACACATAGGACCCCGGACCAACGGAAGACAAAGGATTCAGATAGGTGTATGCCATCCAGATGGCCAGCACGGTATTCTTCTGACCGAGAGCCTGACCGCCACTGATGCGTTCCTTGTAATGTCCGCCAATGCGCTTGCCCAGATAAAACTGCAGGCAACAAGTCACCAGCCCAGCCAAAGCAATCAGGATTTCCACATAACCGGGAGCCGTGCTGTTGACCAGGGAACGCACCGTCTGCCCGGAAACGATGGCCAAGGCCACTCCCCACAAATAGAATGCGGCATCATGACGCTCCAGCAGCCAATGGTGTACCTTCGGCACCCAAATGCGCAACAGCCAAGCCAGCAGGAACGGACAAAGCAGCAGGGGGAACACCTTACTGAGAATCTTCAGAAAGGCCAGCCAGAAAGTAATGTCGGCATGAGGCTCGACCAACGGGAAAACCAGCGGAACGGCAATGGCCGCCAACAGATTGGAAGCCAGCGTATAGGTAGTCAGGCTGGCGGCACTGCCTCCCAGCTTGCCCGTAATGACGGCTGCCGCCGTAGCCGTCGGACAGATCAGACAAACCATAGCCCCCTCGAACACTTCCCGATACAACTCGTCCATCGGACAGAACACCAGCAAGGCCGCAATAGCCAGACAAGACACCGTCTGAAACAACAACAGCCAGACATGCCATGCCTTGGGTTTCAATTCGCCCACCTCCACTTTGCAGAACGTGAGCAACAGTTGGGCAAAAATGAGCAACGGTGTCAGAACAGCCACCAACCCATTAATGAACGGCTTGGCCGGTGCCAACACAGAAACTTTGGCAAAAAGGAAATAGGCCAATGTACCGGCAACCATGGCTACCGGCAACGTCCAGTTCTTGAGAAATCGAATCAATGCACCCATAATATATACATGTACTTTTCATCCATAATCCATCGGAGAATCGCCGCTTCTGTCAGTTTTCCCTCACAAAATCGGTGCAAAATTAGCTTCTATTCACGAAAGATGTTCTCCATCCAGCCTAAATCTGCCCAAAATAGATGGAAAAAGAATAAAACCTAAAACAATCCCACAGTTTTCGGCAAAATTACACTACATTTGCAGACGCATTTATCGATAATGAGACTGAACAGACTTCACATACAGTCATGGATTGTCAGCTTATTGGTGCTGATGCTTCCCTTCTGTTCTGCCGGTGCCCAGAAACACAAATTTGTGGTAGTCATCGACGCCGGACATGGCGGACATGACCCCGGAGCCATCGGAAAGATTTCCAAAGAGAAGAACATCAACCTGGGTGTCGCCCTCCTGCTGGGCAATCTGATTAAAGAAAAGTGTCCCGACACCAAAGTGGTCTATACCCGGAGTCGGGACGTCTTTATACCCTTGGCACGCCGGGCAGAGATAGCCAACGATGTCAAGGCGGACCTCTTTATCTCCATCCACTCCAATTCGGTTGGCGGAAACCGGAACGTTCAGGGGGCATCGACCTGGACCCTCGGTCTGGCCAAGTCGGATGCGAACCTCGAAGTGGCCAAACGGGAAAACGCCGTCATCCTGTACGAAGACGATTACAAGACCCGCTACGCCGGCTTTAATCCGAACTCTGCCGAGTCGTACATCATTTTTGAATTCATGCAGGACAAATACATGTCCCAGAGTGTCCATCTGGCTTCGCTGGTACAAAAGGAATTCAAGCAGCACGGCCGACGCATCGACCGCGGCGTACACCAGGCCGGATTCCTGGTGCTGAAAGCCAGTGCCATGCCCAGCATCCTGGTGGAATTGGGTTTCATTTCCAGCCCGCAGGAAGAACGCTACCTGAACAGCGACAGTGGAAGAAAAACGTTGGCCAATAGCATTTTTCGCGCGTTCCTTACCTATAAACGGGAGCAGGAAATGCGTCTGAACGGACAGTCGACAACCACAATACCGCCTTCGGAAGCCGATTCATTTGTTGATACACCGGTCGATACTCCAACCGTTGCCTCTGACGAGGAAGCGAAAGCCCCCAAAAGCAAACCAATTGCAAAAGCCAAACCAACAACTTCGTCCGACAAACAGGCACCCGTATTCAAAATCCAGATACTGACGTCCACCAAATCCCTTTCCCTGCATGACAAACAATTCAAAGGGCTGAAAGGAATAGAATACTATAAGGAGAACGGTCTGTACAAGTATACTTACGGAGCTTCGACCGACTATAACGAAATCCTCCGACTAAAGAAATCCATCTCTTCCAAAATAAAGGACGCATTCATCATCGCCTTCAAGAACGGCAAGAAAATGGATACGGTCAAAGCCATCAATGAGTTTAAAAAGAACAAGAAATAAACAACCTCATAAAGAAACAGAAACATCATGAAGTATATCACAAAAGAAGTAAAGATAGGTATTGCCGGCATCGCCGCCCTGTGTATATTGGTCTATGGCATCAATTATCTGAAAGGTATCCACATGTTCAAGCCTGCAAGCTATTTTTATATCAAATTCAACAATGTGAACGGTCTGACCAAATCGAGTCCGGTCTACGCCGACGGATTCCGAGTAGGTATAGTCCGAGAACTCTATTACGATTACGACAATCCGGGCAATGTCCTGGCAGAAATAGACGTGGAACCCGACTTGCGCATCCCCAAAGGGAGTACGGCAGAACTGGCAGCTGAGATGCTGGGAGGGGTTCGAATGAACCTATTGTTGGCCAACAACCCTCGTGAACGCTATGAAATCGGTGACACCATCCCGGGCAACCTGAACAACGGCATGATGGAAAAAGTAGCCAACATGGTACCTCAAATTGAGAAGATGTTGCCCAAACTGGATTCCATCCTGGCTTCACTCAACAGTGTGCTGGCCAGTCCTGCCATTCCGGCCACCCTACAGAATGTACAGGACTTGACAGCCAGCTTGGCCGTTTCAAGCCATCAATTACAAACCTTGATGAACAAGGATATTCCGCAACTGACAGGGAAATTAAATACTATCGGCGACAACTTCATTGTCATGTCCGACAACCTGAAACAAATAGACTATGCTGCAGCCATGCAGAAAGTTGACTCTACTCTTGCCAACGTCAGGACTCTTACCGAAAAATTGACAAGCAAAGACAACACCGTAGGGCTTCTGCTGAACGACCCCAGCCTCTACAACAACCTCAATGCAACTACCGCCAACGCGGCCAGCCTGCTGGAAGACCTGCAAGCTCATCCCAAACGATACGTGCACTTCTCCCTCTTCGGCAAAAAGGACAAATAATGCATTATATAGAATTCATCTAAATAGCGACATTCCATTTTCAAACAAACGATAAAAGCGAAAAGAAGTATATTCAAAGCATTAGAAGCCATTTTCCGCAGCAGGAATAAAAATGGAATAGACATCCAACGAAAGGAATAACTTCCTATTTTTCAGGAGGTTTTAAAAAAGCAACAGCCCTATAAAAAGGGCTGTTTGCACATATAGTCGTAAATCACTGAAAGTAAAGCCCTTATTCATCCATCGAAAAAAACAAGAAAAAAGGCATTTGTTTTTTCCAAATAAGATTACCAATTTTGCAAACGTAGAAGTTTTGCTTAATCAATAAATGTAGAGTAACCGCTATGAGTAACAACAATCATGTCGGAAAATGGAATGCGTGTCTCGATATCATTCGAGACAACGTGCCAGAACAGACATACAAAACCTGGTTCTGCCCCATTGTCCCCTTAAAATTTGAGGACAATACGCTGTACTTGCAGGTGCCGAGCCAGTTTTTCTATGAATTTCTGGAAGAAAAATTCTTGGACTTGTTACGACAGACAATCCACAAGGTGTTTGGCGAAGGTGCCAAACTGATGTACAGTGTGATGGTAGTAAAAAACCCTCCCACAGCTGTGCCATTGCCTCCTCATGCCGGTGCTTCATCATCCACCCTTTCCGCCCAACGGAAAGTGGTGACCAAAGACATTCCCCAAACTCCCCAAATAGCAGAACTCGACCCCCATTTGAACAGGGACTACAACTTTGATACATTTATTGAAGGGGAAAGCAACAAACTCTCGCGCAGTGTGGCTGAAGCCGTTGCGCTCAATCCGGCAAAGACCATCTTCAATCCGTTGTTCTTCTACGGAGCATCGGGAGTAGGTAAAACGCACCTGGCCAACGCCATCGGTACAAAGATTAAGGAACTTTATCCCGAAAAGAGAGTTTTGTACGTATCGGCTCACTTGTTCCAGGTACAATACACCGATTCGGTACGCAACAATACGACCAATGACTTCATCAATTTCTACCAGACCATTGACGTACTGATTATTGATGACATTCAGGAATTTGCAGGGGTTACCAAGACACAGAACACGTTCTTTCACATCTTCAACCACCTGCACCAGAACGGCAAGCAACTCATCCTGACTTCCGACCGTGCCCCCGTGCTCCTGCAAGGCATGGAAGAACGCCTGATTACGCGCTTCAAATGGGGAATGGTAGCTGAACTGGAAAAACCGACCGTCGAACTTCGCAAGGACATCCTCCGCAACAAGATTCGCCGCGACGGACTGCAATTTCCGCCCGAGGTCATCAATTATATTGCCGAGAATGTCAGTGACAGCGTACGCGATTTGGAAGGCATTATCATCTCCATCATGGCCCATTCGACCATCTACAATCGAGAGGTGGATTTGGAACTGGCCCAACGGATCGTACGAAAAGTATCGCATACCGAAAACAAGCCTGTTACAGTAGACAACATCATACAAGCTGTATGCAGCCACTTCGGGCTTGACATTAACGCCATCCACTCCAAGTCGAGGAAAAGGGATGTTGTACAGGCCAGGCAAATCGCCATGTATCTGGCCAAGAACTATACCGATTTCTCTACAGCCAAAATCGGTTCACTGATTGGGAGAAAGGACCATGCGACCGTACTGCATGCCTGTAAGACCATCACAGAGCTGAAAGAAGTGAACAAGCCTTTTGCAGCCGAACTGGACGAAATCCAGGCGACATTGAAACAATAGACCTAATTCCCTTTAGAATAAAAAGCAGGACTTTAAAAGCCCTGCTTTTTCATTACATTCCATAACAAATCGGACATGGCCTCCGCATCCTTCTTGGTGTAGCGAACATCGGTAAAGACCTGCGCCAGCGTTTCCTTTCCATTCTCCTGCACAAAGCCCTTGTTTTCAGGCAAAGACTCTTTGTAGGCATACAGGCGGTCAATGTCGTCTGCAGAATAATCATGATAAACTTCCTCATGAACCACTGCCTCCAACGGCAAGCGGTCCACCTGTACCGGATCTTCGGCCGGCCACCCCACCGTCACTGTTGTAATCGGGAAAACCAGCTCCGGCAATTCCAGAGCGTCGATAATCAGATGGGGATTGTAAGTCGTGGTTCCCAAATAACAGATGCCCAGTCCTTTCTCCTCGGCTGCCACACAAAATGTCTGCGCCGCCAGCAGCGCATCCACCGCTCCCGTAACGAACCACTCAAAATTGTTGTAACCAGGCTCAGCTTTACGTAATCTACACCACTTGCTGAAACGGTTCAGATCAATACAGAAAGTGAGTACTACAGGAGCTTCCGTCACCATTGGCTGATTGAAATGCGCCGGTGCCAGACGAGCCTTCCGACCAGCGTCACGGGTCACCACTACGCTGTAGACTTGCATGTTTCCTACGGTAGAAGCCCGGAAAGCGGACTCCAACAAATCATTTAACAAATCGGCAGGAATATCTTTCTGCTGATATTTCCGAATGGTTTTTCTTAACTTCAAGCTATCCATACTTCCTTTTTTTTGCAAATATAAGAAAGAATCGACAAAAAACACATTCCAGACGAACAAACTTGCATAGAAAAAATTTCCAAGCCGGAAATTCAGTCAGACAGTAAATTCATACACAGTTTTCCATTTTGGAAAAGTTCAAGCAACATGGGAAACACACAAACAACTAATATTCAATAATATAAGTTTTCAAAATAAGAAACTTTTCATTCCTGAACAAAAAGAGTAGCAAATTATTTTGTAGAATAAAAAAACATTCATAGATTTGCAATCACATTTATTGGCCTTAAGCACAACTTCTACACTTTTACAGACAAAATCATTAGAATCTAAAGAATAGAATATCGTGGAAAAGAGAACTTACACTTACCAGGAAGCCTTTGAAGCATCTTTACAATACTTCCAAGGCGACGAGCTGGCAGCCAGAGTTTGGGTTAACAAGTATGCCGTCAAAGACTCTTTCGGGAATATCTATGAAAAGTCGCCCGAAGACATGCATTGGCGCATCGCCAACGAGATTGCCCGCATAGAAGCCAAGTACCCCAACGGGCTCAGCGCCGAAGAGCTGTTCGGTCTGCTGGACCACTTCAAGTACATCGTTCCGCAGGGAAGTCCGATGACCGGCATCGGCAACAACTATCAGGTAGCCTCCTTGTCCAACTGCTTCGTGATTGGCGTGGACGGGGAAGCTGACTCTTATGGTGCCATCTTCAAGATCGACGAAGAGCAGGTACAACTGATGAAGAGACGTGGCGGCGTGGGACACGACCTTTCACACATCCGTCCCAAAGGTTCTCCCGTGAAGAACTCCGCATTGACCTCTACCGGGCTGGTACCTTTCATGGAACGCTACTCCAACTCCACTCGCGAGGTGGCACAGGACGGACGACGTGGTGCCCTGATGCTGAGCGTATCCATCAAGCATCCCGACTCGGAAGCCTTTATCGATGCCAAGATGACCGAAGGCAAGGTAACCGGAGCCAACGTTTCAGTTAAGATTGACGATGCCTTCATGGAAGCAGCTATCAACGGTACTCCCTATGTTCAGCAATACCCCATCGACTCTCCCAACCCGCTGGTCAAGAAAGACATCGACGCCAGTGCCCTTTGGAAGAAGATTGTCCACAACGCCTGGAAGTCTGCCGAACCCGGTGTGCTGTTCTGGGACACCATTCTCCGCGAATCTGTTCCCGACTGCTATGCTGACTTGGGCTACCGCACCGTTTCCACCAATCCGTGCGGCGAAATTCCCCTCTGCCCCTACGATTCCTGTCGCCTGCTGGCCATCAACCTGTATTCCTATGTGGTCAATCCCTTCAAGCCGGACGCCTACTTCGACTTCGAGCTGTTCAAGAAGCACGTAGCCTTGGCCCAGCGCATCATGGACGATATCATCGACCTGGAGCTGGAGAAGATTGAACGCATCATGGAAAAGATAGACTCCGACCCGGAAAGCGACGAGGTCAAGGAAACCGAACGCAACCTGTGGAAGAAAATCTATAAGAAAAGCGGACAGGGACGCCGCACCGGCGTAGGCATCACGGCCGAAGGCGACATGCTGGCCGCCCTGAACCTGCGTTATGGTACGGAAGAGGCTACAACCTTCTCTGAAGAGGTACACAAAACCATTGCCCTCAACGCCTACCGTTCATCGGTACAGATGGCCAAGGAACGCGGCGCATTCGAAATATATGACACCGAACGCGAGAAGAACAACCCCTTTATCGCCCGTCTGCGCGAAGCCGACCCCGAGCTCTACGAAGAAATGGCCAAGTACGGTCGCCGCAACATCGCCTGCCTCACCATCGCCCCCACGGGTACGACCAGCCTGATGACGCAAACCACTTCGGGCATCGAACCCGTATTCCTGCCGGTATACAAGCGCCGCCGCAAGGTGAACCCCAACGACACGAACGCACGCATCGACTTCGTGGACGAAACGGGCGACGCCTTCGAAGAATACATTGTCTTCCATCCGAAATTTGTCACCTGGATGGAAGCACAAGGGCTGGATCCCGCCAAGCGCTATACACAAGAAGAAATAGACGATATGGTAGCCCGTTCTCCTTATTATAAAGCGACATCCAACGATGTGGACTGGCTGATGAAAGTCAAGATGCAGGGACGCATCCAGAAATGGGTAGACCACTCCATCAGCGTCACCATCAACCTGCCCAACAACGTGGACGAAGAACTTGTCAACCGCCTCTACGTGGAAGCCTGGCGTTCGGGCTGCAAAGGCTGCACCGTCTACCGCGACGGCTCCCGCTCGGGCGTACTGCTCTCCACCAAGAGCGACAAGAAGGAAGAGTTGCCTCCCTGCAAGCCGCCTACGATTGTCGAGACACGTCCCAAGGTGCTTGATGCTGAAGTGGTACGTTTCCAGAACAACAAGGAGAAATGGGTGGCCTTCGTGGGTCTGCTCAACGGCCATCCCTATGAAATCTTCACTGGTGTGCTCGACGACGACGAAGGCATCGTCCTCCCCAAGAATGTCGTTTCTGGACACATCATCAAGAACGTCGATGAGAACGGCGTCAAGCGGTACGACTTCCAGTTCGAAAACAAGCGCGGCTATAAGGTTACCATCGAAGGCTTGTCTGAGAAGTTCAACAAGGAATACTGGAACTACGCCAAGCTCATCTCGGGCGTTCTGCGCTACCGCATGCCCATCGAACAGGTCATCAAACTGGTCAGCTCCCTGCAACTCGACAGCGAGAACATCAACACTTGGAAGAACGGTGTAGAACGCGCCCTGAAGAAATACGTGCTCGACGGTACCGAGGCCAAGGGGCAGAAATGTCCCAACTGCGGCAACGAAACCCTCGTCTACCAGGAGGGCTGCCTCATCTGCAAGACCTGCGGAGCGTCGCGCTGTGGATAAGTTCCGTGCAAACACAAACGTTTGCATAGGAATTTGAAAGACTTGAACATGCATAGCTGCATGACTATGAAGAATAATCCCTATACTTGCATAGTCATTGCAGCTATGTCATTTATTATAAATCTAATAATATGATCCTATCGTTCAATATCGAGTACCGCACCAATTGGGGAGAGGAAATCTGTGTTTCGGGTTCCATCCCCGAACTTGGAAACAATGAAGCAGGCCATACACTGGCCCTGCATACGATGGACGGCATCCACTGGACATCGGAAGTCGAAATCCAACAACCAGCTGACGGAACCATCCGCTACAGTTATCACGTCTGCCGCGACGGCGCCATCACGCGCAGCGAGTGGAACGGTCTGCCGCGTACCCTTTACGTATCCGGCCTCGACACCAAAGTCTACCGACTGGAGGACAGCTGGAAGAACCTGCCCGAGCAACAGTATTTCTATACCTCGGCCTTCACCGAATCGCTGTTGGCACATGCCCACCGCGACCCCGCCCCCAAAAGTCCGCAGAAGGGACTGCTCATCAAGGCATACGCCCCCTGCATCGACAGTGACCACTGCCTGGCCATCTGTGGCAGCGTCGATGCGCTGGGCCGTTGGGACACAGGCAAGGCTGTCCTGATGAGCGACGCCAACTTCCCCGAATGGCAGGTGGAGCTGGACGCTTCGCAGCTGACCTTCCCGCTGGAATACAAGTTCGTGCTGTACAGCAAGACCGAACGGCGCGTCGTAGCCTGGGAGAACAACCCCAACCGCTACCTGGCCGATCCGCATCTGACCGACCAGGAAACACTGGCCATAGGCGACCGTTACGTCTACTTCGCCCTGCCTGCCTGGAAAGGTGCTGGCACAGCTATCCCCGTCTTCTCGCTCCGTTCCGAAGGCAGCTTCGGCGTGGGCGACTTCGGCGACCTGATGCAGATGATAGACTGGGCCGTTCTGACCCGTCAAAAGGTAGTACAAATCCTACCCATCAACGATACGACCATGACCCACTCGTGGACTGACTCCTATCCCTACAGCAGCATCTCCATCTACGCCTTCCATCCCATGTACACCGACCTACGGCAACTGGGACGGCTGAAAGACGAAGAGCAGATGGCCCGTTTCGAGCAGCGCCGCCGCGAGCTCAACGCCCTGCCCGCCATCGACTACGAGGCTGTGAACGAGGCCAAGTGGGAATACTTCTGCCTGATTTTTGCCCAGGAGGGAGAAGCGGTGATGCAGTCGCCGGAATACCAGGCCTTCTTCGAGGCCAACAAGGAATGGCTCCAGCCCTACGCCGTATTCAGCTACCTGCGCGACGCCTACCGGACGCCCGACTTCCGCCAGTGGCCGCGCTACAGCGACTACTGCCAGGAGAACATTGACGCCCTGTGCCGACCCGACTCGGCCGACTATCCGCACATCGCCATTTACTGCTACATCCAGTACCAGCTCCACCGCCAGCTGCTGGCCGCCAGCCGCCATGCCCGTACCAACGGCGTGGTGCTCAAGGGCGATATTCCCATCGGCATCAGCCGCAACAGCGTCGAGGCTTGGAAAGAGCCCCACTACTTCAACCTCAACGGACAGGCCGGCGCCCCACCCGACGACTTCTCGGCCAACGGACAGAACTGGGGCTTCCCCACCTACAACTGGGACGTTATGGAACAGGACGGCTACGCCTGGTGGATGAAGCGTTTCCGCAAGATGTCCGAATACTTCGACGCCTACCGCATCGACCACATCCTGGGCTTCTTCCGCATCTGGGAGATTCCGATGAACGCCGTTCACGGCCTGCTGGGACAATTCGTCCCCGCCCTGCCCATGTCCCGTGAAGAAATCGAGAGCTACGGCCTCCCCTTCCGCCCCGAATACCTGCGACCCTACATCCACGAATACTTCCTCGGACAGATGTTCGGCCCGCACACGGACTACGTGAAGCAGACTTTCATCGAGCCCACCGACACGTGGGAGGTGTACCGCATGCGTCCCGAGTTCGACACGCAGCGCAAGGTCGAAGCCTACTTTGCCGGCAAGACCGACGACGACAGCGTGTGGATACGCGACGGCCTCTACGCCCTCATCAGCGACGTACTGTTCGTGCCCGACCGCACCGACCCCACGAAGTACCACCCGCGCATCGGCGTGCAGCACGACTACATCTACCGCTCGCTCAACGACTGGGAGAAGGCCGCCTTCAACCGTCTGTACGACCAATACTACTACCACCGCCACAACGACTTCTGGGGACAGCAGGCCATGAAGAAGCTACCGCAGCTCACGCAGTCCACCCGCATGCTGGTCTGCGGCGAAGACCTCGGCATGATACCCGCCTGCGTGGCGTGGGTAATGAACGAACTGCGCATCCTCTCGCTCGAGATACAACGCATGCCCAAAGACCCCAGCCAAGAGTTCGGCCATCCCGAATGGTATCCCTACCGCTCTGTCTGCACCATCTCCACCCACGACATGTCCACCCTGCGCGGCTGGTGGGAGGAAGACTACCAGCAGACGCAGCGCTTCTACAACCACGCCCTGGGACACTATGGTACGGCACCCGCCACGGCCACGCCCGAGCTGTGCGAGGAAGTGGTGCGTGCACACCTGACAAGCAATTCCATGCTCTGCATCCTCTCCTTCCAGGACTGGATGTCGATCGACGGGCAGCTGCGCAACCCCAACGCTGCCGAAGAACGCATCAATGTGCCGGCCAATCCGCGCCACTACTGGCGCTATCGCATGCATCTCACGCTGGAGCAGCTCATGGCTGCCGACGCCCTGAACGAGAAAATCCGCCGGCTGACCGCCGAAAGCGGACGCTGACGCACACTGACAAACGGAAGTACGCAGCCATAATGTAACCCGGAATAAACTGACCGACTGCCTCCCGCCCGCTGTGGAGAAAGAGATACTATATCAACTCCCCTCCTTCCAAATGGAGTGGAGTTGATATAGTTCTGTTTTGATACGCGCCCGCTTTCCATCCCCACTCGCAAGCCGGGCGGACGTACCAAAGTGCATTCCTCCATCTCCACTTGCGCCCTTCCTCCGCCCGCAAAACCGACCATATTCCCCCTCCGCCCGCAATAATTTCGCAAAAAACAAGAATTTTCGGCAAAAAGTTTTTGTAATATCCAAGTAAATAGTATTTTTGTGTACAATTTTGGTGTAGTGATGACAGAAGAAGAAAAAGAGCTATTGCAAACCTTTGAAGCCCGGCTGCGACACTTAATCTATCTGCACGATGAATTGAGACGCGAAAACGCCAGCTTGAGGCAGCTCCTCACCGACTGCCGGGCCGACTGCGAAAAGACCAAAGCCGACCTGAAGACCCTGGAAAAGCGCTACACCGACCTGAAGACAGCAACGACAATCAGCCTTAACGGCAGCGACGTCAGGGAGACCAAGCTGCGATTGTCCAAATTAGTGCGTGAAGTCGACAAATGCATCGCCCTACTGAATGAATAACGAAGGAGAAGAAGATGTATGAACGATAAGATAAAGATACACCTGCTCATGGCAGGCACCGCCTACCCCCTCACCATCCGCCGCGAAGACGAGGAAACGGTGCGCGAAGCCGCCCGGCAGGTCAATGTCAGGCTCAAACAGTATAGGGACTACTACCCCGAAGCCAGCACGGAACAACTGCTTGGCATGGTGACCTACCAGTTCGCCATGGAAAACCTGCAGATGAACCGGCGCAACGACACCGCCCCCTATACCGAAAAGCTGAAGGAACTGACCGGACTGCTGGAAGCCTGCTTCAAGGAAGACGAACCCTGAAGACAGCCCACCCCGCATCCCCGGCCGGACATCCGGACCCGAACAAGAACCCGCGCACTGCACGAGGCCCCCTCCCCCACCGGGGAACGGGATAAGCCACCGACAGTGCGCTTTTTATTTATTATATATAAACCAATTATCAAAATGACAGCAGTTACAATAGTAGTATCCATCGTCTGTTTCATCGTCGGAGCCGCCGCCTCGTACATTCTGTTCAAGCACGGCCTGAAGACGAAATACGACGGCATCCTGAAAGACGCCGAGGCCGAAGCCGAAGTCATCAAGAAGAACAAGTTGCTCGAAGTAAAGGAAAAGTTCCTCAACAAGAAAGCCGACCTCGAAAAAGAAGTGGCCGCCCGCAACCAGAAAATACAGCAGGCCGAAAACAAGCTGAAACAACGTGAACTGGTGCTGAACCAGCGCCAAGAAGAGCTTCAGCGCAAGAAGCAGGAGGCCGACGCCATCCGAGAGAACCTCGAAGCCCAATTGGGCATCGTCGACAAGAAGAAGGACGAACTGGACCACCTGCAACGCCAGGAGATCGAAAAGCTAGAAGCCATCTCGGGCCTCTCGGCCGACGAAGCCCGCGACCGCATGGTAGAATCGCTCAAGGAAGAGGCCAAGACCCAGGCACAGTCCTACATCAACGACATCATGGACGACGCCAAGATGACCGCCACCAAGGAAGCCAAGCGCATCGTCATCCAGACCATCCAGCGCGTGGCCACCGAAACGGCCATCGAAAACTCCGTCACCGTGTTCCACATCGAGTCTGACGAAATCAAGGGCCGCATCATCGGCCGTGAGGGACGCAATATCCGCGCCCTCGAAGCCGCCACCGGCGTCGAAATCGTGGTGGACGACACGCCCGAAGCCATCGTCCTCTCCGCCTTCGACCCCGTGCGCCGCGAGATAGCTCGCTTGGCCCTGCACCAGCTCGTCACCGACGGACGCATCCACCCCGCCCGCATCGAGGAAGTAGTGGCCAAGGTACGCAAGCAGGTCGAGGAAGAAGTAATCGAGACCGGCAAACGCACCACCATCGACCTGGGTATCCACGGCCTGCACCCCGAACTGATCCGCATCATCGGAAAAATGAAATATCGCTCGTCTTACGGGCAGAACCTCCTGCAGCACGCCCGCGAAACGGCAAACCTCTGCGCCGTCATGGCCGCGGAGCTGGGCCTCAACCCCAAGAAGGCCAAACGCGCCGGACTGCTGCACGACATCGGCAAGGTTCCCGATGAAGAGCCTGAACTGCCCCACGCCCTCTACGGCATGAAGCTGGCCGAGAAGTATAAGGAGAAGCCCGACATCTGCAACGCCATCGGTGCCCACCACGACGAGACGGAGATGACTAGCCTGCTGGCACCCATCGTACAGGTGTGCGATGCTATCTCGGGAGCCCGCCCCGGCGCACGTCGCGAAATCGTGGAAGCCTACATCAAACGCCTCAACGACCTGGAGCAGCTGGCCATGTCCTACCCCGGCGTCACCAAGACCTACGCCATCCAGGCGGGCCGCGAGTTGCGCGTCATCGTCGGCGCCGACAAGATAGACGACAAGCAGACAGAAAGCCTCTCCGGCGAGATCGCCAAGAAGATACAGGACGAAATGACTTACCCGGGACAGGTGAAGATTACCGTCATCCGCGAGACGCGTGCCGTCAGCTACGCCAAGTAAATCCCTTCCCTACTGCACATGATCCCTCCGTCGGGCACGGACCACCGGCTGCAGCCAGTGCCCTCCGTGCCTGACTACTTTTTCCACTAACCCCCGCATACATCTCCCCGATATGACAGCAAATCCCTCAACCTCGGAGCCCATGAAACAGTATCAGTTTGAAGTCTGCGCCAACAGCGTGGAGAGCTGCCTGGCTGCACAAGCCGGCGGAGCCCACCGCGTGGAACTCTGCGCAGGCATTCCCGAAGGGGGCACCACACCCCCGTATGGCGACATCGCCACCGCACGAGAACTGCTGACCCGTACCCGCCTGCACGTCATCATCCGTCCGCGGGGCGGCGACTTCCTCTATTCCGACCTCGAGCAGCGCATCATGCTGAAAGACATCGAAAATGCCCGCCGGCTGGGCGCCGACGGGGTGGTCTTCGGCTGCCTCACCGCTGACGGCGAGGTGGACAAGGTCCTCACCGGCCGCCTGATAGCCGCAGCCCAGGGGTTGTCGGTCACCTTCCACCGGGCCTTCGACGTATGTCGCGACCCGTACCGTGCGCTCGAAGACATCATCGCCTTGGGCTGCCACCGCATCCTTACCTCGGGCCAGCAGCCTACCGCCGAACAGGGCATCGGCCTGCTGGCCGAGCTGCAACGGCAAGCCGCCGGACGCATTACCCTACTGGCCGGTTGCGGCGTGAACGAGGGCAACATCGCCCGCATCGCCCGTGAAACCGGCATCCGCGAGTTCCACTTCTCGGCCCGCGAGACACTGGAGAGCGGCATGACGTGGCACAACGACGCCGTGTCGATGGGCGGCACCATCCACATAGACGAGTACACGCGCCCCGTCACCACAGAACGCCGCGTGCGCGACACCATCGCCGCGGCCCTGAACACCGACCGGTAAGAGACGGAAACGCACCACAAGAGAAGAGGGTGTACGGCAGTAGTGCCGTACACCCTCTTCCACTATTTACCAGAATTGAAAACCGATGAATCGGAACCGATCAGCCCACCACTCGGTTGGTGTCCGGGTCGGGGAAAACAACCGTCGGTTTGAAAGTCTTGGCTTCCTCGAAGTCCATCAGTGCGTAGGACATGATGATGACAATGTCGCCGGGCTGCACACGCCGTGCGGCGGCGCCATTGAGGCAGACCTTGCCGGAGCCCCGTTCACCTTTAATGATATAGGTCTCAAAACGTTCGCCATTGTTGTTGTCGGCAATGTAGACCTTCTCGCCGGCAATCATGTTGGCCGCATCCATGAGGTCCTCGTCAATGGTGATGCTGCCCATGTAATTCAGATTAGCTTCCGTGACACGGGCGCAATGGATCTTGGACTTCAATACTTCAATCATCATAGAGCTTTCTGTTTATTGTTAAGACTTGTACTTGATATTATCAATCAGGCGGACCTCCCCGCAGAAGACGGTGATGCAACCCACGGCATAGTCGGTGCCGGCCCAGTCGGTAATCTTCTGCAGCGTGTTGCCGTCCACCAGCTCGAAATACTCCAGCCGAAGGCCCGGAGCGGCGGCGATGGCATCCTCGACAAACTGCTGTGTCTGGGCCACGGTGTGAGTGGCAGCGTAGTCGACGCTGGCAAAGAGGGTCTGCGAAATCTTCAGGGCCTGCTGGCGCTGCTCGGCTGAGAGGCGGGTGTTACGGCTGCTCAAAGCCAGGCCATCGGCCTCGCGGACGATGGGGCAGCCAACAATCTGGAGGGGAAACTTCAGCTGACGGACCATCTCACGAATGATAGCCAACTGCTGGAAATCCTTCTCGCCGAAGTAGGCGCGGTCGGGCTTCACCAAGTCGAACAGTTTGCTCACAATCTGGCAGACGCCGTTGAAGTGACCCGGACGGTAAGCCCCTTCCATCACCGTGTCGAGCGGCGGGAAACTGAAGTGGCGCATATCGGGTTCGGGATAGATTTCCTCGACCGAAGGCGCAAAGACTACCGTGGCTCCGCATTGCTCCAGCAAGCGGCAGTCGGCCTCCAGCGTACGAGGATATTTAGCCAAATCGTTCTTGTCGTTGAATTGGGTAGGATTGACGAACACACTGACAACCGTGGCATCGTTCTCGGCCACACTGCGCTTCACGAGCGAGGCATGCCCCGCATGCAAAGCACCCATTGTAGGTACCAGGCCTACCGTTTTACCCTGGGCACGCAGGTCGGCCAGTGCCTCCTGCAAGTCCTTGATAGCATGTACTATTTTCATTACTTTTTAAGTTTGATATTTACAGGGTTGTTTCAAAAAGCGGTGCAAAATAAGCTATTATTTGCCACATAACGAAGAAATATTGCATTTTTCTCATAAAATCCACCTGTGAAGAGGTGTACAAAGGCCCCGATGCAGGATTGAAATACAAGTACTTAACAAATCATAAGGAATAATAGCCAAGGCTTTTTTGGCGTAATGAGCGTTTTTTTTGTAACTTTGCGCAATAATTTTGAGAACTGATTATGACAAAGGCTAATAAGGTTTTATTTATCACCCAAGAAATTACTCCTTACGTACCGGAAACCGAATTGTCTCTGACCGGCCGCAATCTGCCGCAAGCCATCCAGGAAAGAGGCAGAGAAATCAGGACGTTCATGCCCAAATGGGGAAATATCAACGAACGGCGCAACCAGCTCCACGAAGTGATCCGCCTGTCGGGTATGAACCTCATCATCGACGATACTGACCATCCACTCATCATCAAGGTAGCCTCCATCCAGTCGGCACGCATGCAGGTATACTTCATCGACAACGATGACTACTTCCAGAACCGCTTGCAAGCAACCGACGAAAACGGAGAGGAATACGAGGACAACGATGCACGCACCATCTTCTATGCCCGCGGTGTGCTTGAAACGGTGAAAAAGCTGCGCTGGTGTCCCGACATCATCCACTGCCAAAGCTGGATGACAGCTCTGGCTCCCCTCTACATCAAGAAAGCTTATCGGGACGAACCTTCGTTCAGAAGTTCCAAAGTGATTTTCTCATTGTATGGCAACGACTTCAAGCAGACCTTCCACCCGGAATTCACCAACCTGCTGATGCTGAAGGGCATCACCAAGAAGGATATCTCCATACTGAAGGATCCCATCAACTATACCACCCTATGCAAGCTGGCAGTGGAATACTCAGATGGCATCATCCAGCAGAGCCCCAATGCCAACCAGGAAGTGCTGGACTATGCACGCAGCCTGGGCAAACCGATACTGGAATACCAGAACGACGACAACTTTGCCGACCGCTGCAACAGTTTCTACGACTTGGTGAGTGAAACCGAATAAATATCCTTAAACTACATAGAACCTGAACTCGGAAATAAAATGAAAGCAAAATTCATAGGAGCCCTGCTCACCTCGGTGCTGACCCTGCTGACAGCCTGCGATGATACGACCAACACACTGGGCATGAGCATGCTTCCCTCATCAGACGGAATGTCATCGCACACCACAACTTTCCAGGTTACTACCCAATCGTACCTGGTAGATTCGGTCTACGCCAAGACCAGTACCGGCTACGTGGGCCGCTTTACCGACCCGGACTTCGGCAGCTACACCGCCAGCTTCCTGACGGAACTGAACTGCACGGACAACTTCAAGTTCGAAGACATCCTGCCCGACGTCTATGAAGAATATATCGAGAACGATACACTGAAAGGAAAGGGCACACTAGTGGACGAAAATGTAAGAGGTGTCCGACTGATTGTCTACTACAGCACGTGGTTTGGCGACTCGCTGAACGCCTGCCGCATGAGTGCTTATGAACTGAACGACCAATGGGCACAGGAACGGAAGGACGAGAACCGCCACTACCGCTACACGGACATCAATACGGACCTCTATAAGGGCATCCTCCTGGGACGCAAGGCCTACACGGCCTACGATGCCACTGTACCCGACTCCATACGGACGGCTACCGACTCCAATGGCAACGCCACCTATTCACCGAGCATCGTGTTCAATTTGGACAAGGAAATCGGACAGAAGATATACGACGAAAACAAGAGCCATCCCGAATATTTCAAGAATGCGGACGCCTTCATCGAGAATGTATTTCCCGGCGTATGCATCCAGAATGACTATGGCGATGGTACCATCCTCTACGTGGACCGCGTAGATTTGGAGTTCCAATTCCAGTTCCATTACGTGGACAGCCTGGGCGTGAAGCTGACGAAGAAGGTGAACGATGCTAACGGCAGCATCGGCGACGACTCGACCTACATTGGTCGGCAGACCATCTTTGCATCTACCAAGGAAGTAATCCAAGCGAACCATTTCGAAAACTCGGACAAGCTAAAGGAAAAGGCAGCCGAAAAAGAATGGACCTACATCAAATCGCCGGCCGGCATCTTTACGGAAGCTACCCTGCCCTACGATGAAATCTATGAGGAACTGGCCAACGACACACTGAACGCCGTGAAGCTGACCTTCACCAACTATAACGAAAAGAGCAACTACAAATTCAGCATGAACGTACCCAGCAACGTACTGTTACTGCGCAAACAGGACTTAAGTACGTTCTTTGAAGAAAACCAGGTGAACGACAACATCACTTCATTTACGGCCAGCCATAACAATTTAGCAACCAACCAATATACTTTCCAGAACATCGCCCGATTGGTATCTACCTGTATCAATGAGAAGAAAGCTGCTCGCAATGCCGCCCAACAGAGTGCAGGAGCCAACTGGGACGAAGCGGCCTGGAATGAGGAATGGAATGCACAACACCCCGACTGGAACAAGGTATTGCTCATCCCCGTCAGCATCACGACACAAAGTACAAGCAGTACCAGCAACAGTAGCACCACCACAGCCGTACAGCACGACCTGCAGCCCGGCTATGCCAAACTGCAAGGCGGTGACCCCGAAAACGGAGGTACAAAGCTGACGCTGGAGGTAACCTACACACAATTTGAACAATAATCCCTTTATACACACAACATAAAATAAAGAAAGACTCCCGCCCTCCTTCTGAAGGGCGGGAGTCTTTCTTTATACTGTTCTAGCGTTACTCTTCCTTAGTCTTGGCTGTTGTCTTCTTCTTGGTAGCAACAGTCTTGGAAGTAGTTTTCTTGGCAGCAGCCTTCTTTTCGGTCAGCTTCTCCACCGTTTCCTTTTCCTTCACCAGCTTGCTGCGTACATCATCAAGTTCCTTATGCAGCTCATCAATCTCATCCCCCTGATTCTTGATGGTAGTGAGCAGGGCATTCAGTTCTTCATTGTCGATGTCTACAGGGTACAGAGAATCCACCCGCTTGATGAAATCGCCCAAGATATTCATGTAGTTAGTGAATGCATCGTAAGGCGACTCATAGATACCACGATACAGAGAGATACTGGAACTCTTGGTAGTCATGAAACGGAAATTATTGCTGGCCTGCAGATAATCCCAGTCCTGCTTGATACGACGGTCGTCGCACAAATGTACGCGTTCGGCCACACTATAGAGCTTGTTGAAAGCTTCACGCTGCATCACGTTTCCAAGCCAGCAGCTGGTATCTCTCTCTTCGTCGACCCATGACATCGGATAGGGAACATCGAGCTGGGATACGGACTTCAGCTTCGTCACGATTTCGGTTGGTGTAGAGAACGTAATGCCCTTCTCCTTGGCACAAGCAGGCAACGCCTTCATGAACTCCAGAATATTGGAAGACAGCGGCTGATACTTGCCCAGCGCACACAATTCCATAAAGATATTGATGACCTGCTCTTCCTGCGGCAATGAATCAATCCAGGAGATATACTTGTCAGCAAACAGCGGATACTCGCTCCAGTCGGAATTGGAGAAACGCAGACTGATATCGTCGGACAACTTGAAGTCGCGCAACAGCAACTTCAGATTGGGATTCATGTTGCAATGGTATACGTAGTGCGGACTCTTCCAACCCAGCACATGCTTGGCACCCTCGGTCAGCATACCCTTGAAGCCCATGCTGGCCACTACGGCACCGATCTCATCGTTGTAGATCAGGCTCGAGTTACGGAACACCTTGGGGGTTTTGCCAAACATCTGTTTCATCTTGTTGCTCTGGCGCATCACTTCTTCCTTGAAGCAATCTTCGTTGGCCAACGAAGACAGGCCATGGGAATAAGGTTCTGCCAGGAATTCGCAGCAGCCGGTGTCGTTCAGCTGATGCAGGAGGTCCAAAACGGTAGGAGCATAAATCTCCAGCTGTTCCAGTGCCACACCCGAGATGGAGAAGGCGACTTTAAAAGCTCCTCCCGAATTTTTGACCATTTCCAGCAGAGTTGTCAGTGCCGGAATATAAGAATGTTCGGCCACATCACTGATACTGGTTTCATTGGCGTAGTCATCATAATAATAGTGGTCAGTGCCAATGTCGAAGAAACGATAACGTTTCAGGTGAATAATCTGGTGTATTTCAAAATAAAGACAAATCGTTCTCATTTCCTATTCTTGTTTTGTTATTTACCATAGTTTCTTAATACATTCTCGTAGAGGGCACGGATACGCAGGCCTACCTTTTCCCATGTGATACCGTCAACTTCCTTCTTGCCCTCTTCCTGCAGATACTGGAACAGGGCCGGATTGGTACAAATGGAATAAATGGCATCGGCCATGGCGTGGATATCCCAGTAATCTACCTTAATGACCTTGTCCAGAATTTCACCGCAGCCCGACTGCTTGGAGATAATGGAAGGAGTGCCGCACTGCATGGCCTCCAGCGGCGCTATGCCGAACGGCTCCGACACGGAAGGCATGACAAAAACGTCGCTGTCCTTGTAAACCTCGTACACCTGCCGTCCCTTCATGAAGCCGGGGAAATGGAAGCGGTCTGCGATGCCGCGCTCGGCAGCCAGATTGATCATGGCATTCAGCATATCGCCCGAACCAGCCATCACAAAACGAATGTTCCGTGTACGGCTCAATACCATAGCGGCAGCCTCCACGAAATATTCCGGGCCCTTCTGCATGGTGATACGACCCAGGAAGGTGACAATCTTCTCCTTGGAATGATCGGGACGAGGAATGTCCTGCAGATCCTGCGACAGCGGATACACGGCATTGTGCATGGCAAACACCTTCCGCGGGTCCTGATGATATTCGTTGATAACTGTACGGCGGGTCAGCTCGGACACACACATGATACAGTCGGCATAATCCATACCGTTCTTCTCGATGGAGTAGACTGTCGGATTGACCTTACCGCGCGAGCGGTCGAAGTCCGTGGCATGTACATGGATGCACAATGGCTTGCCACTTACCATCTTGGCATGTACCCCGGCCGGATAGGTCAGCCAGTCGTGGGCATGGATAATATCAAATTGTTCCTTGCGTGCCACCACCCCGGCAATGATGGAGAAGTTATTGATCTCTTCATGCAGATTGCCCGGATAGCCGCCGGCAAACTCCATGCAGCCCAGGTCGTTGACGTGCAGATAAGAAAAATCGGCATAAATATGGTCGCGGTAACTGTAATAGTCCTCCGGCGTCATCTGACCATAAAGGCGGGACTTCAGATAGTCGTAGTCGACCCCGCGCCAGACAACCGGCACCTGGTTCATTCCGACAATCTTGAGGAACTTCTCTTCATCACCGTTAGGCTTAGGCATGCAGAAGATGGTTTCTACATCGCCTTGCAGACTCAGGCCTTTGGTAATGCCGTAAGAAGCTACCGCCAGACCTCCATATATTTTGGGAGGAAATTCCCATCCAAAC
>ULJB01028307.1_pt1 | contig 84298 bp, 71 predicted proteins | sample 1950771 | NCBI WGS metagenome assembly ULJB01 (sample SAMEA4835461, study PRJEB28245) | human gut metagenome | biome: gut microbiome; material: fecal sample | place: Denmark | collected 2008
AAGCGAACCCGATATCTACGCTGCCATCAAGCGCGACGCTCTGTTGGAGAACGTAACAGTTGACGCTAACGGTAAGATTGACTTCGCTGATAAGAGCGTAACTGAGAATACTCGTGTTTCTTATCCTATCTACCACATCGAAAACATCGTTAAGCCGGTATCTAAAGGTCCTCACGCTCACCAGGTAATCTTCCTGTCAGCTGACGCCTTCGGTGTATTGCCTCCTGTATCTATCCTGAACCCCGAACAGGCTCAGTACTACTTCCTGTCTGGTTTTACCGCCAAGTTGGCCGGTACAGAACGTGGCATCACTGAACCGACTCCGACATTCTCCGCTTGCTTCGGCGCAGCCTTCCTGAGCCTGCACCCGACCAAGTATGCAGAAGAGCTGGTTAAGAAGATGGAAAAAGTTGGCGCCAAGGCTTACCTGGTTAACACTGGCTGGAACGGTACCGGCAAGCGTATCTCTATCCGCGACACTCGTGGTATCATCGACGCTATCCTGGACGGTTCTATCGACAAGGCTCCGACGAAGACTATCCCGTACTTCGACTTCGTAGTTCCTACCGAACTGCCGGGCGTAGATCCGAAGATCCTCGATCCTCGCGACACTTACGACTGCGCTTGCAAGTGGGAAGAGAAAGCAAAAGACCTGGCTGGCCGCTTCATCAAGAACTTCGAAAAGTTCACTGGCAACGAAGCTGGCAAGAAGCTGGTTGCTGCTGGTCCGAAGCTCTAATGCTGAATAGAACAAATTAAACATATGTGAAAGCGGTTCTTGGTAATCAAGAGCCGCTTTTTCCGTTTTTATCCGTTTTCTTGTTTTTTCATAAACAAATTCCTAATTTTGTACAAAAAAACAAGGGAAATGACTTATCTGGACACAGACAAACAAACTTTGGCTGATTTAAGCATTGTAGAAGACATGCGCAACGAACATCCTCTCTGCTCCTTGTTCTCTGCAACAGAAACCAAAAAAGGGAAACAACTGATGCTTCATTGGATTACTTATCCTCTGAATGACATATCTGCTATACGAAAAAGGCAGGAAGCCATTGCTTGGCAGAACTTGCCCGAACTCCCTTTAAATGAAGAAGAACTTGACTTCATTGAATATTACTTGGAATACCGAGACCAGATCAGAAAACCCAATATTCTAATCTCACTCACTTCAGCCTTCGACCGTTTGCTAAGGCACGATGCCAAACGGTATGTCATCAAACGAGGCGTTATTTTAATCATACGATTATTAAATCAACTGGAACTGTTACGAACAAATCTTCCAAAAGATGCACCTTTACTTCTGAAAGAAATTGCACAGAGCATTCAATATACCATGTACTCCAGTGAGTTAAAAGAAGTAATAAAGCACTCTAAAGATAACAAGACACATCTCTCTACCTATATTTTTGACAGATACGACTATTTGTTCCGTTGCACCCACTTAGAATTGGTCAGAGAACTGCTTTCACATATTTATATACTGGATGCATGCCGTAGCGCACACCGTACAGCCACCAGCAAAGGTTACTGCTGTTGTCCGGGAATGACAACGTCAATGGATTTCTCCATCAATGGCTTTGTACATCCGTTCACTGAAAAAGGGCGCAAAAATAACTGGAAGATGGACAATGGCAATATCTGTTTTTTCACAGGCTCCAATATGGCCGGCAAATCCACCACACTCAAAGCAATAGCCATTGCTGTTTGGCTGGCACACTGCGGCTTGCCGGTTCCTGCCGTATCAATGACTTGTCCGGTTTTTGACGGAATCTATACATCCATCAATCTTCCGGATTCATTGCGCGATGGCAGGAGCCATTTTATGGCAGAAATTCTACGGATAAAAGAAGTTCTTCAAAAAGCAAAATCCGGCAAACGATGCCTGATAATACTGGACGAAATGTTCCGTGGAACAAATGCGCAAGATGCTTTCGAGGCTTCTGTTGCCGTAAACGAAATACTCAAGAAATATTTACATTGTTCATTTCTCATATCTACCCATATTCTGGAATACGCCCAACATTTTGAAAAAGACAAGACATGCTGTTTTTATTATATGGATTCAAAAATTGAAAATGGCCAATTCCTATGCTCTTACCAACTACGCCAAGGGATATCCGAAGCCAAAGTCGGATACTGGTTGGTAAAAAAGGAATTGGGAGGATTATAAACAAAAAGAAGTTTCCACTTTTCTCAAGACCTTTTTTGTTGTCAACCGTTTCACTCCCCTGTGTGCCCCAAGCTATCGCCCGCCTGTCACCTTCAACAGGAAATCGGCAAAGGCCAGGGCCGACTTCTTCCGATAGGTTCCCTGAGGCCAAAACAGAAAGCCGCGCGACGTCAGACGGTCGTTGCACAAGATAGGGATCTGTACCAACTCCGGCTCCCCGCGGACGGCTGCCTGCGTCAGGATGGTTCCCCACTGTCCGCTCTTCAAAGCATGAATGATGGTGTGCACATCGTCTATCTCAATGCACGCCACAAGGTCCATCTGATGCCGACGGAACAGTTCCTCCACCTTCTCCCTCGTAGCAAATCCACGTGCCGGCAATATCAACGGCGTCTGCGTCAGGCGCTTCAGGGTGACGGAAGAAAGACCAGCCAGCGGATGCGAACGATGGACGATGAAGTTGAGCTGCGAAGAAAAGAGCGGAATCGTTTCAAACTCGTCCGCCAACCCTTCCGGCTTGAAAGAAAGCACAAAGTCAGGACCGCTGCCGTCCAACCGCTTCAACAATTCCTCGGAGGTGGCGAACGTCACTTCCACCTTCACCTTGGGATGAGCCTCCGAGAAAAGCTTCAGAGCCGCTATCAGCAGGGGGCTCATGCTGTAGGTCACCCCGATACGCAATACTCCCGTCTCAATACCCTTCAAGTCACGGATAATCTGCCGACCGTCCTCGGCGTCGTGAATGGCTCGGACGGCATAGGGCAAAAAGGCACAGCCTGCCTCGGTGGGCGCAATGCGCTTGCCGATGCGGTCAAAGAGCAGCACGTCCAGCTCGTCTTCCAGCTGCTTGATCTGTTGCGAAAGCGTACTTTGGGAAATGTGAAGCACGCGGGCAGCTTCCGAGAAATTCTGCCGCTCGCAGGCTTCCTTGAAATACTTCAGTTGTCGTAATTCCATGTATCAATCGTTTTTGACTATAAGGTTTATCGAAAAAATGTATTTCGCAAATATATATAAATATTCCGTCCATCCTTATATTTGGCCACAAAGAATGAAAAAACGATATGAGAAAGACTGCCGTCCTATGCTACAACCATGAAAGACTGGCCACTTCGACCGTAAAGTCACCACAGACGATGCGGCATGATTGCAAACGGCCCGCCATTCATTGTACACCGAGTGGAGAGCCCTGCGACAATCCGGATTTTCTGTAGTGATTTTCTTACCACTCCCCCAACCTGACCAAGAAAAAACATAAAAAAACAGACGGGAAAACATACTTATTGAAATATTTCTTGTAGCTTTGCTAAAAACATGCTACAAACCTCAATAAATTGACTCATGAAAAAATACATTCTACTCGTTCTGCTAACCGCAGGCATTTTCTGCCTGACCTCCTGCCAGTCAAAATCCAGCCGCATCGATGATCTCAAGGAATTTGTGGAAGATATCCAGAAAGACAGCAAAGACTACACCCAGGAGCAATGGGAGAAGGCCAATGAAAAATTCGGCGAACTGCTCGAGAAAATCAATTCCTACGATGACCTCAGCGAAGAAGAGCTGAAGGAGGTGGCCAAGCTGCAGGGCCAATACGCAGCCACCGTCTTCAAGAACAGCGGCAAGGCCATCATGGAACAAATGGAAAAGGCAGGCATCGCGCTCGACGGTCTCCTGGAGGGCATTGACAAGGGGTTGGATAACGAACAAGAAGCACAAGAAGAATAATGATTATCAAACCAAATTAAACGATTATGAAACTATTGAAAGGACTCTTGGGCGGACTTTGCCTCTGCACGGCCATCGGCTGTACGGCTCCCGCCTCGCAAAAGGAAAATGTAGTTGCCGCCGAAGGCTTCAGCCAGTCGGAAGCGGTTATCAAGACCATCATGGACCGTCGCAGCATCCGCCAGTACAAACCGCAGGCCGTGAACCGCGATACGATGCAAATCATCCTGAAATGTGGCATCAATGCCCCCAACGGCATGAACAAGCAGTCGTGGGAAGTGCGTGTAGTGGACAACCCCGACTACATCAACGGCGTGACGAAGCTCTACAAGAAGGCCAACCCCAAAGCGGCCGAAGACCCGTCGTTCGAGAACATGTTCCGCAATGCCCCCACGGTAGTATTTATCGCCAACGACCCGTCGTACGACTGCTCGCAGATAGACTGCGGCCTACTGGGCGGCAACATGATACTTGCAGCCCAGTCCATGGGTATCGGTTCCTGCTGTCTCGGCGGCCCTGCCCGCTTCATGAAGTCGGCCGAAGCAGCCGAATATCTGAAGAAACTGAACTTCAGCGAAGGCTATGAACTGCTCTACTGCATTGCCTTCGGATATCCCGACGAAGCTCCGGCAGCCAAGCCGCGCAAAGCCGAGAAAGTACAGTTCATCGACTGACGCCCCGATACTCCCGAATATAAATGAACAGAGGCGGACCCCGCAAGGTTCGCCTCTGTTCATTTATAATATAGCATTAACGGTTCAATTCTTGTTGGCACGCTTGCGCTCCGTTTCGTCCAAAATAATCTTACGCATACGCATGGACTTGGGAGTCACTTCCACGTACTCGTCGCCCTTGATGTATTCCAGCGCCTCTTCCAGCGAGAACTGTACGGGCGGGATGAGACGTGCCTTTTCGTCGGAGCCGCTGGCACGCATGTTGGTCAGCTTCTTCGACTTCGTGACGTTCACCACCAGGTCATTGTCGTGCGAATGCTCGCCCACCACCTGACCGGCATAAACCTCTTCCTGCGGGAAGATAAAGAACTTGCCGCGGTCCTGCAGTTTGTCGATGGCATAGGCAAAAGCTGTTCCGCTCTCCATGGCAATCATCGAACCGTTGGTACGGCGCTCAATCTCACCCTTATAGGGCTGGTATTCCTTGAAGCGGTGTGCCATGATGGCCTCACCGGCACTGGCGGTCAGCACATTGGTACGCAGACCGATGATACCGCGCGACGGCATGTCAAACTCCAGGTTCACACGGTCGCCGCCTGCCGTTTCCATCTTCACCATCTCACCCTTACGGCGCGTCACCATATCAATGATTTTGCTGGCATATTCTTCGGGAACATTCACGGTCAGCTCCTCGACTGGCTCGCACTTCACACCGTCTATCTCCTTGTAGATAACCTGCGGCTGGCCTACCTGCAATTCATATCCCTCGCGGCGCATGGTCTCGATCAGGACAGAGAGGTGGAGCACACCACGGCCCGAAACAATCCACTTGCCATCTTCCTCGCTCTTCTTCACGCGCAGGGCCAGGTTCTTGTCCAGCTCCTTCATCAGGCGGTCATGGATGTGGCGCGAGGTGACATACTTTCCTTCCTTACCGAAGAAAGGAGAGTCGTTGATGGTGAAAAGCATGCTCATGGTCGGCTCGTCGATGGCGATAGGCGGCAGCGGTTCGGGGTTCTCGAAATCGCAGATGGTATCGCCGATTTCAAATCCTTCGATGCCGACCAACGCACAGATGTCGCCCGATGAAACCTCGGGTACACGGACGCGGCCCATGCCTTCGAATGTATGAAGTTCCTTGATTTTAGTTTTGATAATCGTACCGTCGCGCTTGGCCAATGACACGTTCATGCCCTCCTTCAACGTACCGCGATGTACGCGGCCGATGGCGATACGTCCCGTGTAGGACGAATAGTCGAGCGAAGTAATCAGCATCTGCGGCGTTCCCTCCAGTTGCTGAGGAGCGGGGATGTTCTCCAGAATACAGTCGAGCAGCGGGGTGATGTTGTCCGTCGGCTTCTGCCAGTCGGTGCTCATCCAGTTGTTCTTGGCCGAACCGTAGATGACGGGGAAGTCCAGCTGGTCTTCCGTCGCATTGAGGCTGAACATCAGATCGAACACCATCTCGTACACTTCCTCGGGACGGCAGTTGGGCTTGTCCACCTTGTTCACTACTACGATGGGCTTCAAGCCGATTTGCAGAGCCTTCTGGAGCACGAAGCGTGTCTGCGGCATGGGGCCTTCAAAGGCGTCGACCAGCAGGATGCAGCCGTCGGCCATGTTGAGCACACGCTCCACTTCACCGCCGAAGTCGCTGTGCCCCGGGGTATCGATGATGTTGATCTTGGTGCCTTTATAGTTGATGGACACGTTCTTCGAAAGGATTGTTATCCCTCGTTCGCGTTCCAAGTCATTGTTATCCAGCATTAATTCACCTGTGCTCTGGTTGTCCCGGAAAAGATGTCCGGCCAGCAGCATCTTGTCTACAAGCGTCGTCTTGCCGTGGTCCACGTGGGCAATGATGGCAATGTTTCTTATGTTCTGCATATAATACCTATTATTTCGGGCGCAAAGTTACAATTTTTGCCCTATATTTGTGGTATCTCAAAGAAAAAAATGCTGTAAATCATTGCCATATCAAAGATAATGTCTACCTTTGCAGCCTCGAAAGAGAATATTATCAACCTTTTAATTCAAAACATTTATGTATTTAGACGCTGCTAAAAAGCAAGAAATCTTCGGCAAGTACGGAAAGTCTAACACTGATACCGGATCGGTTGAGTCTCAGGTAGCATTGTTTTCCTACCGTATTGCTCGTCTGACTGAGCACATGAAGCTCAACAGAAAGGATTATAGTACTGAGAGAGCTTTGACAATGTTGGTAGGCAAACGCCGTGCGTTGCTCGACTACCTGAAGGCCCGTGACATCAATCGTTACCGTGCCATTGTTAAGGAACTCGGCCTGCGTAAGTAATCTTACCTGCGGCAAAGAAATGAAGAGGGTGTATCCTTGCGGGTGCACCTTCTTTCTTTATCATTATCCGTCATTGCCCGGTCTAAAGAAGAAGCTGCATCAAAACGAAGAAATGCCAACCCGCTGTCATCCCGCACTTGATGCGGGAACCACACCTCGCCAGTCGTTTGCGCAATCATGGATCCCGGCTCAAGGCCGGGATGACATTGTACAGGCTTCTATTTTTCTTTTGATGCAGCTTCCCTTATTTCAGAAGCAGACTCAGTCCGCAATCACCGTAAACTCGGCACCGCCGGCAAAGTCGGCTCCGTTCTGCGAGCTCAGGCCCGTGAAGCGGAGGTAGCGGGCGCGTACCGGCTTGTCCAGCATCACGCGCTTCGCGTCTTTTCCCTTACTGAAAGTTCCCTTCACGGCATCGGTCCAGGTCTTGCCGTCCAGACTTGTCTGCAGGCTGTAGTCCTTGATGTTGCCGTTGGTTCCGCCGTCCTGACGGGGCAGGTAGACAAAGCCCTTGATGGTCTTCACCTCGCCGGCATCAAAGTCCACCCAATGGGGGTACTTGGCCACGGTTACGGAATACATGGTGTGCCACGTTGTGTTCGGATTGCCGTCCACCAGATGGGAGGCATCGCCTTCGCCGGTCTCTTCGCTCGAGGCGTTGACTACAGTCATGGGGATGCTCTCCAGCTTGTCGAACGTCATGCTGACGGATACGGCCTTGTTGTCCTTGTAGCAGGCCTTCACCGTACCGCCTTCGCGCAGGTCGAAGGGTTCGAGGTAGAAATATTCCTTCTTCTTGCCGTTCAGCGTATAGAGGATTTCGGCATTCTTCTTCTGCGAGCTGATGGTCACTTCACCATTGCGGCTGCGCGAGATAGACAGGGGCATCTCGCCCGACACCGACACGCGGGCCGTCTCGGTAAAGGCTGCCTGACGCACGGGGCGGATGATGAAGCTCATGCTGTGGTCGCCAGCCTTCACACGGTCTGGCTCCAGCGGGCCACCCTGACCACAACTGTTGCCACCCAAGCCGGTCACCCCCAAGTCGATGTGCAGGTGAGTACCCGTAGACTTAGGCAATTGGTATGGATGGGGAGCCAACGTCATTTCCAAAGCCGACCAGGGCAGAGCGGAAGCCGACATGCGGGTACCAGCCACAAACTCCACACCATCGCCCTTGGCATCGGTCAGGGCACACCAGCGGACGTCCTCACGGTTGCCCATGCTCTGCGGTTTGGGGAAGTTTACGAAGAGGTCTTTCACCAGACTCTGATGCTGCTCGATGAACGAACCTGTCAGACGGTCATTATAATTGTTCCACGGACCACGCCCGTACCACGTATATTGCTGAAGTTCGGCGGGGAGTTCCATCACATAACCCAAACGGGCCAACACCAGCGAGGGATCATTCGACGTGATGCTCGACTGGAGCTCTACCGAACCGTCGGGATAGACGGTCCATATCTGGTTGGTGACGAACTTGAAGTCGTTCGGACCGAAGGGACGGTCGGTCAGTTCCTTTATGGAGTTACGGCCAGAGTTACCTCCCTGGAGCACAGCGGCATTCGGTGCCTGCGACTCGACGGTGTACATCAGCTGAACCGTGTTGTCGCCCTTCCGCTTGGCGTTGACCCACGCATAGTTCAGGACTTTGTGCTTCAGGTTGTGCAGGCCTTTCTCGAACCAGCGGTCACGGGCCCAGTTGTCGTTGTCCACCGGTGCGCGGAGAGCGTCGAGCCTCGGTCCCTTGCCGTCGAGGATGACCTTGCGGCCGTTGTATTCCATACTATAGATTGTACCTTCGCGGTTGTCAAACTTCAACGTGAAGCCCTCGCCCGACACGGTGGTGAAGTCTTCGGCTTCCTCTACCGACGGACGCTCCATCGAAGCTGTTACAGACGCCAGGGCAGGCTTCTCGCCGGCGGCCTTCACGGGCAGCTGTTCTTCCATCTGCACGAAGCCCTTCTTGGCCCAAGGCATATCCTGACCCAGCAGGAACTGAACCTTCACGAAGTATTCGCTCTCGGGAGCCAGCAGGCTGTAGTCGTAGGGCAGGGTGTAAGTCACCTTCTCACGCGGACCGAGGATGTTGCGCGGCCCCTTGAAGGCGGTGCTTTCCTCTATCTTCTGTCCGTCTTTCCACAGGGACCATACCATATAGACATCGGTCAGCGGCTCGAAGTAGCGCTTGTTGAAGACTTCAATCTCGCCCTTCGTCATGTCCACCGCCTTGACGCCCACGTTCTGATAGACCTTCTTCACTTCGTAGTACTGGGGCTTGGGCTGATGGCCGGGGAAGAGGATGCCGTTCATGCAGAACATGCCGCTGTTGGGCTTGTCGCCGAAGTCGCCTCCGTAGGCCAGGTAGCGGTCGCCCGTCTTGGGATCGTAGTTGTAGAGTGCCTGGTCCACCCAGTCCCAGATGGCGGCTCCGCAGAAGAAGTTGGTCGACTCGATGGCTTCCCAGTAGTCGATGAGGTTGCCCACGGCGTTGCCCATCGAGTGGGCGTATTCGGATACGTGGAAGGGGTACTTGATGTCGTACTTGCCCGTCACGGCACCGCGCATCCACGCGATGGAGGGATACTGGTTGGAGCCCATGTCCACGATGTCGTTGTTGCGCTCGTACTGAACGGGGCGCGAGGGGTCGAACTGATGGAGGGCGTTGTAGGCCGTCACGAAGTTCTTGCCCGGTCCGGCCTCGTTGCCCAGCGACCAGATGACCACGGACGGATGGTTGACGTGTGCATGCGCCAGCTCCATGACGCGGGCCACGTGGGCCGCCTCAAACTCGGGCACGTGCGACAGGGAGGCGTCGCCGTAGTAGTATTCGTGGCTTTCGAGGTTGGCCTCATCCTCCAGATAGATGCCATACTTGTCGCAGAGGTAGTACCAGTGCGGGTCGTTGGAGTAGTGCGAGTTGCGCACGTGGTTGATGTTGCCGCGCTTCATCAGCATGATTTCCTCTTCCATCTGCTTCACCGTGATGGCGTTGCCCGTAGCCGGATTGATTTCCTGACGGTTCACGCCCTTCAGCTTCACCGTCTTTCCATTAATATAATAGTAGCGTCCGGCCAGTCCGAATTCGTCTTCGCTGGCAGGCGTGTCCTTGATTTCGACCTGGCAGAAACCCAGGGCGGTGGAGAACGTCTCCACCACGCGGCCCTTCTTGTCCTTCAGCTGGCCCACCAGCACGTAGCGGTAGGGAGCTTCGGCCGACCACTTGCGGGGACTGGGCACGGCTATTTCCGTCTCCGAACAGAGCTTGCCGCCCTTCTCCATTTCGTCCAGCTTATATGTGCCGCCTACGCCTTCTACCAACTCATTGTCATCCGAATAGAGCTTGTTGGCGTAGAGCGAATAAGTCAGCGTATATCCCTTGACCTTCTTCTTGCCCAGGTTGCGGAGGTCGGCCTCGATGCGGAGGGTACCGTCCTCATAGTTGGCATCCAGGCTGGGGAAGACGCGGAAGTCGCGCACCTGCACCTGCGCCGTCGATGTCAGCGAAACGGTGCGGAAGATGCCCGGCAGGCGGAACATGTCCTGCGCCTCGAGGAAGGAGCCGTCCGAGTTGCGATAGACTTCGACGGCCACCACGTTGTCGCCCTTCCCGTTCAGATAAGGCGTGATGTCAAACGAAGCCGTATTGCGCGAGTTCTTGGAGAACCCCACGTAATGCCCGTTGATCCAGAGGTAGAAGAAAGACGAAACGCCGTCGAAGTTGATGTACACTTCGCGTCCCTCCCAACCGGCGGGGACGGTAAACGAACGGCGATAGGAACCCACCTCGTTGCGGTGCTTGTAGGTCACCCAGTCCTGGGGCGGCGTACGCATCACGCCCCCCTTCCAGTCGCCCACGGCCACCTTATGCTGGAAGATAACCGGCTGGTTGGCATAGATGGGCACTCCGTACTTCAGGCTGCCGTCCTTCTGGATGCCGGCCACGTTCCACTGCATCGGAACGGTCACGTCGTCCCAGCCGGACACATCGAACTCCGGCTTGTAGAAATCGGCCGGACGCTCGTCGGGATTGCCCACCCAATGGAACTTCCAGTCACCGTTCAGCGACTGATAATAACTGCTGTGCTCGGGCAGGACGCGCCGCGCACTTTCCACATCGGCAAAGGTAAAGAACCACGCCCGCGGCTGCTCCTTGTTCAGCGCCAGCTCTTCGGGCGACTCCCATTCCTTGCCCGTCGGTGCCTCGGCCTGGTCGTAGGCGAAACCCTTCAGTGCAGGGGTCTGGGCAAATCCGCCCCACGTTCCCAACAAGAGAAGAATAGATACTAAGATTTTTTTCATAAATCGATTCAATTAATAATGACAGGATTTTACAGGAAACAAAAATACGATTTTTTTCCTTACCATCCGCCTCTGCCCCGCAAATACTATATCAATCAGGCGATTTTCCCTATCAGAAAGCCTTCCGTCCGGACAGACACCCACCCGCCGGAGCAGACCCGCCGCAACGAAGCACGGCATGAAGGTCTGACGAAGTGCTGCGTGAGGTCCTGACGAAGCACTGCGTGAGGGTGTCACGAAGCACTGCATGAGAGGGTCACGAAGCACTGCGTCAGAAGGCCACGAAGCACTGCGTCGGCAAGGCAGGGCAGCAGCCTTCGGAAAGCAGCCACCGTGCCTCTCCAGATGCGGCATTGTTTCCCTGCGGAAAAAGCAATGTTTTGTTCCAAAGAAAGCAATGTTTTCCACGAAAAGAAGCAATGCTTTCCGCCCGTTAATTATACCGAAAAAGAGAGAAGAAGGCAGCACGCGGGAAACATCGCCGACGGAAAAGCGTTATATTTGTAACAGACTGAATGAAAACAAGAAAGGAGCAACCCGATGAAAAAGTCCATCTACACCCTTTTGCTGGCCTGCACGCTGGCCGCCACCGGCACCGCACAGGCCCAGACCGACCGGCAGGCCGAAAAGGCCCGCACCGAACAGGCCGTGCGGAAAGCCCTCGACGAGCGCCGCTATTGCATCGACGTGAATTACATGAACCCCATGCGCGGGCGGAGCCGTGCCCTGACCACACCCTACACGCTGACCGTGCGCAACGACTCCGTTCTCTCCTACCTGCCCTACGTGGGCGAAGCCTACAGCGTGCCCTACGGCGGCGGGAAGGCCCTGAACTTCAACGCCCCCATCAGCACCTACGAGATGAAGGAAGGCAAGCGGGGACGTCGGGACATCAAGTTCACCACCACGAACGACGAAGACACCTACACGTACGCCCTCACCGTCTACCCCAACGGCTCGACCAGCATCCGCGTGCAGCCCACGCGCCGCCAGTCCATCTCCTTCAGCGGAGAAATGGTGACGGAAGAGTGAACATTTTCCCCGCCAAAAGGCAGATGTACATCACCCGAAATCATATATCTGCTGATATACAGTCAGTTGCAGACAGGAGATGTACATCAGTCTTTCTTGCCTCTCCCGCCGTTTCGCCCTATCTTTGCCGCCGAAAAAAACAGAGATTGTATCACTAAACCAACGAAACGGAAATGATGAAACAAAGACTATGGACCCTGGTCCTGCCCTGCCTGCTGCTCTCTTCGTGCTGCACCGTGTTCACCTCTTCAAAGCAGACGGTGACCTTCACGGCCCCCAACGGGACAAAGATTTACGACGCGGCCACGAACCTCAAGATTGCCGAGGTGAAGCAGGACAACACCGTCACCACCAAAATCAAGAAAGAACGGGAAAGCAAACAACTGATAGCCCGCAAGGACGGCTTCCAGCCCACGCCCTTCCTGCTGGAGACGAAGTTCAACGCCAACAGCCTGTGGAACATCCTCTTCTGGCCGGGCTTTCTGGTAGACTTCGGCACAGGCCAGATGTTCCAGTGGGACAACACCCTCGTGGACATCGAACTGGAGCCTGCCGACAACGTTCAAGAACCTGCCGCACCATGAAGCAACATTTCTTTTTCATACTCTTCATCTGCGCCTGCCTGTCTCTGCCTGCCCAAGAGAGGGAGAAACGCCCGCTCTGGAAAGTGGAGCTGGCAGGCGCTCTCAACAACTACGACGCCTGGGAAGTGGAGCCATCGGTCGCATTCCTACCATTGGATTATGTAGGTATCAGCCTGGGCCTGCTGTTCACCCAACCCTATCGCGACAATCATCCCACAGGGCTGTCGCTGGACAAGCAATTCCAGTGGGCCTATACAGACAAGTATGCGCCCAGCTACCTGCTGGCCCTGCGCCCGGCCCTGCAACTGAACACACCGAAGTGGTGGGTGGGACGCGACAAGGACTATGCCCTCTTTCTCACCCTCTCACCCGGCCTCACCCTGCCCCTGCCTGCCAACCGCAGCTTCAACATCGACTATTACCCCAACAAGGAAGGCATCTGGACGGCCCTCCGACGGGAATATGTGCAGAACAAAGGAGCGCGCACCGTCTATTACCACCTGCGCGCGGCCCTCTCGCTGGAGACAGACGGCGGCCTCATCTTCTCCCTCGGCTACACCTGCTCGGACTTCGACCTCTACGGAGGCAGCCGCAACCTGACCGTCGAAGGCCGGAAACTGACACTGCCCGCCCACAAGCTGATGCACTCGGTATCGGCCGGCATCGGTTACAGGTTCTGAACTCCTACTACCCCAGCATGTACTTGCGGGGCGAACACCCCACCGCTTCCTTGAAGTATTTGCCGAAAAACGAAGGATTGGGAAAATTCAGCAAGTCGCCTACCTGCTGCACGGTGTAGCGACCGCTTTTCAACAGGGCTTTCGCCTCCAAAATGACGTAATCGCGTATCCAGTCGCCGGCCAATCGTCCGCTCGCCTTCCGTATCACCTGCGAGAGATACTTGGACGTCAGGCACAACCGCCCTGCGTAGTAGGTCACGCTGCGCTGCTCGCGGTAATGGGCCTGCACCAGCTCCAGGAAAGACTCGAACAGTTCGCGCTGGCGGCTTTCCACCCGCTCCGGCTGCTGGTGGCGATGATGTTCCATCCACTGGCAACCGTTGTAGAAAAGCACCTGCAGATAACCGCTCAGCACCCCATACTTGAATGCAAAATCGGGCTGGGCCAGCTTCTTCCACATCTGCCGGTAGAGCAGGAGGCACTCCTCCATCTCTCCAGGCGAAATGTGCATCAGCGACGTCGAAGTAAAGAAACGACGGAAAGCCATGCTCTGTGCAGACTGGTAGTCGCCGACAAAGCGTGTCCCCGCAAATCCCATCACAGCCATCTCGGCACAGTTGTCCACCTCCAGGCACTCACCGATGGAGCCAGGCAGCACCACCAGCACGTCGTTTTCCACAAGCCGGTACTCCTGCAGGTTCAACCTGACGCGCATATTGCCGCGGCGACAGAACATGACCAGTGTAAACGTCACCCTGAACGGATGGGTGGGAGCCACGAAGTGGGACAGCGAATCGGTGTCAATGCCACTTCCCAAGTTATCGGTCAGCAGCAGTTCGTCTTCAAACACCAGCGTATGGCCGGTGGAGGAAAGCATCGGCAGATGCAGTTCCCTGAATGCGGAATCTTCGGTCGTCACCATCATTGTATCTGTTTTTCTTTTTTCTTTCACTTAAACGATGGAACAAATATAACGGTTTGGAACAGAAATCAGACAAAAAGCACCTTCTTTCCCTCTAAAATTCATCCTTTAGGACATTTTATTGGCCGATAAGGTCGCAGGTGGCAGGACAAAAACACGGAACTTTGCCGACAAACCATAAAATGACACCGAAATGAGAAGATTCTTGCTACTACCGGCCCTCCTTTGCCTGGCAGGCGGATGTGCCGACAAGCCGGGCGCCACATTCACACGCAGCGTCGTACTGACCCATCCCGTCCGCATCGGGACAGAAGAAGTGAAACACTTCTCGGGCGTCGTACAGGAAAACCACAACATCAGCCTGGGCTTCAAGACCGCCGGCCAGCTCGAAGAAATCCTCATAAAGGAAGGCGATCCCGTGAAACGCGGACAGCTCATCGCCCGACTGGACGACACCGACTACCGTCTGGCCGTGGAAGCGCTGGAGATACAGTGCAGGCAGCTGGAAGACGAAGTGGAGCGTACCCGCGTGCTGTATGCCGCCAAGAGCGTGTCGGCCAACGATTATGAGAAAGCCGTGGCCGGCCTGCAACAACTGAAGGTACAACTCCAGGCCAACCGCAACAAGCTGGCTTACACCTCCCTCTACGCGCCGACCGACGGTCGTGTGCAGAGCGTCAACTTCGCTCCGGCCGAAATGGTGGACGCCGGTACGCCGGTCATCACCCTGCTCGACGTACACCGACTGGAAGGGGAAGTCGAACTGCCGGCCGAAGTCTATCTGCAACGCACCCGCTTCCATTCCATCAGCTGCCGCCCGCCCTTCGGTGACACCGACAGCCTGCCCATGCAGCTGGCCAGCATTGCGCCGAAGGCCAACGGCAACCAGCTCTACCGCGTGCGGCTTGCCTTCCAGCACGTCCCCGACGCACGCCTCAGCGCAGGCATGAACATCGGCGTGACCTTCCGCATTGCGGGCAGCGACACGACCTCCGCCGCCTTCGCCCTGCCCCTCCATTCCTTGGTCCAGCACGAAGGAAACACCTGCGTATGGGTCTGGCAGCCCGACTCCACCGTCAGCCGGCGCCAGGTGACATGCAGCGGTCTGAACCCGAGCGGTGACGCCGTCATCACCTCCGGACTGACCGGCAACGAACAGGTGGTAAAGGCCGGAGCCAACGCCCTGCAGGAAGGCGAGAAAGTACAGGTGGCAGAACAAGAAAGTGAAACCAACGTAGGAGGGCTTATCTGATGAAACTGACCGTTTTCTTTGTCAAGCACCCCACCCTGTTCTGGTCGCTCATGGCGGGCATCCTGATTGCAGGCGTACTGGCCTTCATGCAGATGCCGAAACTGGAAGACCCTGCCGTGGCAGCCAAGCAGGCCATGGTCATCGTCCCCTATCCGGGAGCCAGCGCACACGAAGCGGAACTGAAAGTGGCACAAGTGATGGAGGACGAACTGCGTGCCCTGCCCAATGTGAAGAAGGTGAAGTCGGAATGCCAGAACGGCATGGTCAGCCTGACGGTGGAGTTCCAGATGACCGTTCTGCTGAAAGACCTGGAGCAGCACTTCGACCTGCTGCGACGCAAGGTGAGCGACGCCCGCTCCAAGCTGCCGCAAGACTGCTACGCCCCCATCGTGGTGGACGACATGATGGATGTCTACGGTATCTTCTATGCCTTCACGGGTGACGGATACACCTATCCCGAACTTTATAAATACGCCAAACTGATCCGGCGCGAACTGCTGGCCGTCAAGGGAGTGAAACGCATCCTTATCGCTGGCAACCGCGATGAAGTCATCAACATCACCCTCTCCAAGGACAAGATTGCACGCAACGGCATCCTGCCCACCCAGATCATGGCCAGCCTGCAAAGTGCCGGCAAGACGGTCAACGCCGGAAACAGCCTGAATGGGAACGACCGGCTGCAACTACGTGTAGGCGGTGCCATAACCGACGAAGCCGACATCCGCAACCTGCTCATTAGCACCCCGCAGGGCCAGCAGATCAGGCTGGAAGACGTGGCCCGCATCGAACGTACCTACTCCGAACCCCAGCGCAACGGCTTCTTCGTCGACGGCAAGCCTGCCCTGGCCCTCTGCCTGACCATGGAGGCAGATGCCATCGTGCCCGATGTAGGCAAAGCCGTAGACCGACGGCTGGCAGAAGTCATGGCGCAGATTCCCGTCGGCATGCAGACAGAAAAGATCTTCTTCCAGCCCGACAAGGTGAACGAGGCCATCCGTTCGTTCATGGTCAATCTGGTGGAATCGGTAGCCATCGTCATCCTGGTACTGATCTTCACCATGGGGTTCCGCAGCGGAGTCATCATCGGGTTCGGATTGGTACTGACCATCGCCGTGTCGTTCCCCATCCTGCTGATGTGTGGCACCACCCTGCAACGCATCTCCCTGGGAGCCTTCATCGTGGCCATGGGTATGCTGGTGGACAATGCCATCGTCATCATGGACGGCATCCTGACCGACAAGAAGCGAGGTCTGGGTCCCAAGACCTACCTGTTCCGCATCGGGCGGAATACGGCCCTACCCCTGCTAGGCGCCACTGTGATTGCCGTTTCCACGTTCCTCTGCATCTATCTTTCGCCCGACTCGGCAGGCGAATACGCCGGCGACCTGTTCCTGGTGCTCTGCGTCAGCCTGCTGGCCAGCTGGGTACTGGCCCTGACACAAGTCCCCATGTGTGCCAAGTCGTGGTTGCCTGCCCGCTGGAAGGAGGGCAGCGGCGCACAGGCAGTGTACAACTCACCTGTCCACCGGCTGGTACGCCGCCTCATCGGTCTGCTGACCGGGCACCAGAAAGCCACCCTGGCTGTAGCCGCCACCGTGCTGGCCCTGTGCATCTACGGCATGACGCGGGTCAAGAACCTGTTCTTCCCCGACTTCGACTACAAGCAGTTCATCGTAGAATGCTACCTGCCGCCGCAGACCGACCCCGACCACGTGCGCCACGAACTGCTGGAAATGTCGGCACTGCTCCGGCAGAACCCGGCCATCGAACGGGTGGCTGCCAGCATGGGAAGCGCACCGGCTCACTATTGCCTGGTACGCCCCATGAGTTCGGGGGGCGACTGCTACGGCGAACTGATGGTGGACTGCAAAGACTATGCGACAGTCGTCGAGCAGATACCGGCCGTCAGGAAGATGCTGCGCGAGCGCTATCCCGACACCTACATCCGCATCCGCAAGTACAACTTCTCCATATCGACCTCGCACACGGTGGAAGTGGAATTCACTGGCCCCGACCCCGCCGTCCTGCGCCGGTTGAGTCAGCAGGCGGAAGACATCATGCGCCGTTGTCCCTACGTGGACCCCTACTCGGTGGAAAACAACTGGAAACCCCGTAGCAAGGCCCTCGTGGCCGAATACGTTCGCGAAGACGCCCTGCGCTCGGGCATCGAACGGAGCGACGTGGCCAATGCCCTGCTGGCTGCCACCGACGGCATGCCCGTGGGAATTCTGACCGACCAGGACCGCACCGTCCTCATCAACCTGATGGTGCGTAACGCCGACGGCAGCCGCATCACCGACCTCCACAATATCCCCGTATGGAGCATGCTGAACCTGCGCATGACCGATGAAGACCTGCAGGCCGTCATGACAGGCAGTAAAGGCATGGACGACATACAGGACAACCTGTTCCGCAGCGTTCCCCTGGGCAACGTGGCCCGTGACATCCGGCTGGACTGGGAGGAGAACTTTGTGTACCGCATCAACGGCCAGCGTGCCATCGAAGCGGAATGCGACCCCAACGCCGCCCTTTACGACGCTACGCCCGCCAAAGTAGTCGCCTCCATCCAGCAGGAGATAGAAGCCATCCCCCTGCCTGCCGGCTACCACATGCGCTGGGTAGGCGAAGGCGAAGTGCAGGGCGAAGCCATCGGCAACCTGATGAAATACCTGCCACTGACCCTCTTCATCATCCTGGCCATCCTGCTCCTGCTCTTCAACAGCTGGAAGAAGGTGGTCCTCATCCTGCTGTGCTTTCCCTTCGTATTCTGCGGCATCACGCCCGCCCTGCTCCTGTTCCGCCAGCCGTTCACGTTCATGGCCATCATCGGCATGATGGGCCTCATCGGCATGATGGTGAAGAATGCCATCGTACTGGTGGACGAAATCAACCGCCTGCAGACCCAGGAACACCTCCCGCCCTATCAGGCTGTGGTCGATGCCACCGTGTCGCGCGTCCGGCCCGTCCTGATGGCTTCGCTCACCACCATTGTAGGTATGATCCCGCTGGTGGGCGACCCCATGTACGGCTCCATGGCCATCACCATCATGGGCGGACTGACGGTGGGCACACTCATCACGCTGGTCCTCCTGCCCGTCTTCTACACCCTCCTGTTCAAGGTGAAAAAAACGGAAGACCCGACACTCACATCCCTCAATCCTAAATCGCATTCCAACAGATGAAGAAACATTTACTTCTAATCGCCGCAGCCGTCTGCTGTAACGCAGTACCGGCTCAGGATACCCTCCGGCTGACACAAGCCGAATGCCGGCAGCTGGCCCTGCTGCACAACGAAGAACTGCAGAAGGCCACCAACGCCCTGCAACAGGCCCGGCTGGACAAAGACATCGCCTTCAGCGCCTATCTGCCCAAAGTGGACGGCATGCTGTCCGGCACCTATATGTTCCCCGACATGAACCTGACGGGAATGGAATTGCAAATGCGCGGCATGTACACGGCCGGCATCAGCGTGACGCAACCTCTGTATGCCGGAGGAAAAATCGTGGCAGGCAATAAGCTGGCCCGAATCGGCCGGGAAAGTGCTGCCGAAACACTGCGCAAGACCCGTATGGAAGTCATCGCGGAGGCCGACCAAGCATACTGGAACTACATTGCCGTGGGCTGCAAGGTGCGTATGCTGGAAGCCTACCGCACCCAGATGGATACCCTGTACAGCCAGACCCGCACGGCCCTGGCTACCGGCATGGCAACAGACAATCAACTGCTGCGCATTGGCACCAAACGCAGCGAGATAGATTACCAGTTGCAGAAGGTACGCCACGGAGCCGACCTCTGCCGTCTGTCGCTCTGCCACGTGCTGGGCAAGCCGTTCGACACTCCGATAGAGCCTGCCGATATCCTCGGGCAGGCCGTTCCGCCGGGGCAGCTCGACGAGAGCATCGCCTTCCGGCCCGAACTGCAGTTGCTCCGCCATCAGGTGGCCGCCCGCGAACAGCAGGTGAAATCGGCACGCGGCGACATCCTGCCCCAGATAGGTCTGTCAGCCGGATACGCCTACTACGGCAATGTGAAAATCAACGCCATGACAACCGATGCACTGGGCAACTACGTACCCTACACCCAAAAGCTGGACGACGGCATCGGGCTGGTGATGGCATCGGTCAGCATCCCACTGTTCCACTGGGGTGAAGGACTGAAAAAGATCAAAAAAGCACGGCTGGACCTGCAGAACGCACAGCTGGACCTGCAACGCAACACCCGGTTGCTGAGCATCGAGGTGCGCCAGGCCATCCAAAACCTGACCGACGGCTACAATCTAGTGCAGACAGCCGAACTGGCCTGCAGGCAGGCCCGGGAGAACCTGCGGACCATGCGCAACCGTTATACGAACGGCCTCAGCCCCTTGACAGACCTGCTCGACGCCCAGTCGCAATGGCAGCAGGCCGAAAGCAACCGCATCGAAGCCCTGGCACAATACAAGATCTACGAAACAGACTACCTGCGCTGCACCGGACGGCTCGATGCCGACTGAGCGTACAGGGACACTGACGATAGGGAAAATGCTGCTTCGGCGACATTTTCCCTGCAAATCATTGCAAAGTGTCCAAGTTTATCTTACATTTGCGAACAACAAACGTTGGAATCATTACCATGTAGAACGAAAAACATTCAGACTATGGACACAAGTAAGATTGTGGGCGAGAAAATCAAGTCGCTCCGCGAAAACAAAAACATCAGCCGTGAAGAACTGGCCGAACGTTCGGGACTGGCCATCGAACAAGTGGAACGCATCGAAAACAACATCGACCTGCCTTCGCTGGCACCGCTCATCAAGATAGCCCGTGTGCTGGGCGTACGCCTGGGAACCTTCCTCGACGACCAGGACGAAACGGGGCCTGCCATCTGCCGCAAGTCGGAAGCTACGGACAGCATCAGTTTCTCAAACAACGCCATCCAGAGCCGCAAGCACATGGAATACCATTCCCTCTCGAAAGCCAAAGCCGACCGCCACATGGAGCCGTTCATCATCGACGTAGCCCCCACGGACGACAACGAGTTCGTCCTCTCCTCACACGAGGGCGAAGAGTTCATCCTGGTGATGGAAGGGACCATGGAAATCTGCTACGGCAAGCACACGTACCTGCTCGAGGAAGGCGACAGCATCTACTACGACTCCATCGTGCCCCATCACGTACATGCCTACCAGGGACAGGCCGCCAAGATACTGGCCGTCATCTATACCCCGGTGTAAAGCGTCGCAATAAACGGTAAACAACATGCTATACGAACGCACTCTCGGCCAGTGGCTGGAACACTGGGCCGAAACGACCCCCGACCGGGAATACATCGTCTACTCCGACCGCAACCTGCGCTTCACCTGGAGTCAGTTCAACCGCCGTGTGGACCACATGGCGAAGGGACTCATCGCTATCGGCGTGGAGCGCGGCACCCACGTGGGCATCTGGGCTGCTAATGTGCCGGACTGGCTCACCCTGCTCTATGCCTGCGCCAAAATAGGCGCCGTCTATGTCACCGTCAACACCAACTACAAGCAGGCCGAACTGGAATACCTCTGCCAGAACTCCGACATGCACACCCTCTGTATCGTCAACGGTGAGAAGGACAGCGACTTTGTGCAGATGACCTACCAGATGTTGCCCGAACTGCGCACCTGCCAGCGCGGACACCTCCAAAGCGAACGTTTCCCCTGCATGAAAAACGTCGTCTACGTGGGGCAGGAGAAGCACCGCGGCATGTACAATACCGCTGAAATCCTCCTGCTGGGCGACAACGTGGATGACAGCCGTCTGGACGAACTGAAGTCGCAAGTCACCTGCCACGACGTGGTGAACATGCAGTACACCAGCGGTACCACCGGCTTCCCCAAGGGTGTCATGCTGACCCACTACAACATCGCCAACAACGGCTTCCTCACCGGCGAACACATGAAGTTCACGCAGGACGACAAGCTCTGCGTCTGCGTTCCCCTGTTCCACTGCTTTGGCGTGGTACTGGCCACAATGAACTGCCTCACTCACGGCTGCACGGAAGTGATGGTAGAGCGCTTCGACCCGCTCGTCGTGCTGGCCTCTGTCCACAAGGAACGTTGCACGGCCCTCTATGGCGTGCCCACCATGTTCATCGCCGAGCTGCACCACCCCATGTTCGACCTCTTTGACATGTCCAGCCTGCGCACAGGCATCATGGCCGGTTCGCTCTGCCCCGTGGAGTTGATGAAGCAGGTAGAAGAGAAGATGTACATGAAGGTGACCAGCGTCTACGGCCTCACCGAGACCTCACCGGGCATGACAGCCACCCGCATCGACGACCCCTTCGAAGTACGCTGCCACACCGTGGGCCGCGACTTCGAGCACACCGAAGTGCGCGTCATCGACCCCGAGACGGGGCTGGAATGTCCCGTCGGTGTACAGGGCGAGATGTGCAACCGCGGCTACAACACCATGAAGGGTTACTACAAGAATCCCGAGGCCACAGCCGAAGTCATCGACAAGGACGGCTTCCTCCACTCCGGCGACCTGGGCGTAAAGGACGAACAGGGCAATTACCGCATCACCGGCCGCATCAAGGACATGATTATCCGCGGCGGCGAGAACATCTACCCGCGCGAAATCGAGGAATTCCTCTACCAGCTGCCGGGTGTGAAGGACGTGCAGGTGGCCGGCATTCCCTCGAAGAAGTACGGCGAAGCCGTGGGCGCCTTCATCATCCTGCACGAAGGTGTGGACCTGCATGAGAGCGACGTGCGCGACTTCTGTATGGGCAAGATTTCGCGCTACAAGATTCCCAAATACGTCTTCTTCGTCAAAGAATTCCCCATGACAGGCAGCGGAAAGATACAGAAATTCAAGCTGAAAGATCTGGGCTTGCAGCTGTGCAAGGAACAGGGTATCGAGATAATCTGAAGCTCTATTGTCTGCTCAAGACGGCAAACGAAACCTGTCAGGAGGGTATGTCAAAGCCTAACGGCCTTTCGACATGCCCTCCTATGTTTACCTCCCCGAACCGACCGCCGTCAACCGGCTACCAGACCGCCGTCCACCAGATAATGACCGCCCGTACAGAAGCTGGAAGCATCGGAAGCCAGGAAATATACCAGTTCAGCCACTTCCTCGGGACGTCCAGCCGAACCCCGGGCATAGAGTGCATTCTCCTTGCGCCAATAATCATCTATCGTGCAGTTGTTCACAGCGGCAAACTTCTCGAACAGATTGTCGACCAGCGGCGTATGGATGGTACCAGCACAGACAGCGTTGACACGGACATTCTTCGGCCCGAGGTCAATCGAAAGACTACGGGTTATCTGCCCCAATGCCCCCTTCGTCATGCCATAGGCAAAGCTGTATGGCTTGCCAACAAACCACTGGTCGGAAACGTTGATGACCACCGAACCGCCTCCGGCGGCTATAATGTGTGGAATAGCTTCACGCAACGTGTTCACCGTACCATAGATGTTGGTCTGAATCATGAGGTCCAGTTCTTCGTCAGCGATGTCGAGTAAGGTATTGGCACGATGTATGCCGGCATTGGCAAACACACTGTCCAGCTTCCCGAACTGGGCCATGGTATTTTCCACTGCCTTATGAATGTCAGCACGCACACGGGTATTCCCTTCCGTAAAGAGAAGCCGGTCGGGGCAGTTCAGTTCGGCCGCCAGCCCGGACGCCGCCTCCGTATTGATATCCATAAAACCCACATTCCAACCTTGTGCTACAAATTTTCTAACTGAAGCTGCACCTATACCTGTGGAGCCTCCTGTAATAAATATTGTTTTTCCCATAATCTATAATTTATAATTGATTCTTCGGATAACCGTTCTGCTTATTTGTACAAAAAGCAAAATTAGAAAAATAAAAATAATCACCATAGATTTCCTTCATTTTTTACAATGGAAAGACTTTCCGAGGAACATCGGATGCAGAAAACCTATAGGTCGTCGGGCCGGAGAAAAGGCAAAAGGGACGTACACGTTCCCCAAGATGAATTGGAATACAAACGGGTAAAGAAAAAGTTCAAAGGTTGTCAAGACAATGAAACTACCGGTTTCATCGCATGAAACCATCTTAAGGATTTAAGGAACAAATAAACAGTATTGAAAACAAGTTCTTGTAGAAACCTTTGTTTTCTTGCATCGCACTGAAAAAACGGGCACGGACAATTCGGCCGCCACGGCAGGACAAACCTCCGTGAACGGCTGAACCGTCCGTGCCCGAAAAGCACGATACCGGCAGGAATGCTTGTGTCACTCCGCCTTCTCAGGATAGCGCATGTTGGCCTCGGTCATCTGCTCGAGCACTTCGTGCAGATACTTGGCCGACTCCCACCGGGCCATGGGCAGGTCGTGGAGCAGGTAGTTGCCGCAGTCCTGCGGGGCGGCGCCGGGCACTTCGCCCTCGTAGTAGGCAATAAAACGGAACGTATCCTGCATCAGCGGCAGGATGTCTTCAGGCTGCAGGTCGCCGCGCATCAGCAGGTAGTTGCCCGTGAGGCAGCCCATGGGGCCCCAGTAGATGATGCGGTCCTGCCACTGCGGATTGTTGCGCAGATAGGTGGCGGCCAGGTGTTCGATGGTGTGCAGCGCGCCCTGTCCGAGGGCGGGCTCGCGGTTGGGTTCCTTCATACGGATGTCGAAAGTGGTGATCACTTCACCGTTCACCTCGTCCTTGCGCGACACGTAGATGCCGCGCAGCAGGCAGATGTGGTCGATGGTAAAACTGGGAATTTTCTTCATATCATTTGCATTTTAGTTGACGAATTGATAGGACAAGTTGACAAGGTGTGAGGAATCAGTAAAGCCCCGTGGCCTTGTCAGCTTTCTTCCGGCAGGGAGGACAAGAACGCCCACGTCGTCTGGAACGACCGTTCGGCCATCGTTGTCCAGAAGTCCTTGTACTGAGCGAAGTTGTCATCGTGCGCGCCCGGCGTGTCGCTGATGATGCGGAAGCTGAGGAAAGGTACGCCGTAGATGAAGCACGTCTGTGCGATGGCGGCCGACTCCATGTCGACGGCCATCCCCTCAGGGAAGTGGCGCTTGATGGTGGCCAGTTCAGCGGCATCTTCCACAAAACGGTCGCCCGTGCAGATGAGTCCGCCGTGGATGCGGCTCTCCAGCCCGGCACCATTGTTCAGCCCCAGCGCGTGACACAACAGCCCGGTCGCAGCCTCGTAGTAAAGGGGCATCCCCTGTATCTGGCCGTAGTGGGTGCCGTCGTTGCCACAGTACACGTCGTGATAGACCAGCCGGCCGCTGGCCACCACGTCACCCACCCGCAGGCAAGTGTCGATGCCTCCTGCCACACCGGTGCTGACAATGCAGTCCGGCCGGTGACGGCGGATGAGTTCGGCGGCTCCCACAGCCGCATTCACCTTGCCGATGCCACACTGGGTGAGCACGACGTCGTTACGGCCCAGGAAGCCTTCCACGTAGCGGAAACGGCCTTCGCCGCTCTCTTTTTTCTGCGACAGGCGGTCCGCCAGCTGGCGGTGCTCACTGTCCATTGCACTGATGATGCCTATTTTCATTGATGACAAATACTTAAATGTATGCAAATGTACGACATTTCCCCGAAATACGCCCGCAGGGAATGCGGAAAATGGGAGGAATATCGTATCTTTGCCCTCCATAATCAAGACTTAATCGCAATGACGACACTGAAAAGAATACTCCCCGACCTGGTGGCGATCATCCTGTTCGCCCTGCTTTCGTTCGCATACTTCTTCCCGGCTGACATCGAAGGCCGCATGCTCTTCCAGCACGACACGGCGGCAGGGGTGGGCATCGGGCAGGAGGCCAAGGAATACTACGAGCAGACGGGTGAACGTACCCGCTGGACCAACTCCGTATTCGGCGGCATGCCCACCTACCAGATTTCACCCTCGTACGACTCCAACAAGCCGTTGCAGTGGGTGCAGAAAGTATACCAGCTGTTCCTGCCCAGCTACGTCTGCCTGACGTTCATCCTCATGCTGGGCTTCTACATCCTGCTGCGGACCTTCGGGCTGTCGGTGTGGCTGTCCACGTTGGGAGGCATCCTATGGGCCTTCTCGTCCTACTTCTTCATCCTCATCTCGGCGGGGCACATCTGGAAGTTCATCACCCTGGCCTACATCCCGCCCACACTGGCAGGCATCGTGCTGGCCTACCGCGGACGCCTGCTGGCGGGAGGCGTAGTAGCCGCGCTATTCGTAGCCCTGCAGATTGCGTCGAACCACGTGCAGATGTCCTATTACTTCCTGTTCGTCATCCTCTTCATCGTGGGTGCCTACTTCGAGAAGGCCTGGCGCGAGAAGACGTTGCCGCAGTTCTTCCGGGCCAGCGCGGTACTGGTCGTAGCAGCCCTCATCGGCGTGGCAGCCAACCTGTCGAACCTCTATCACACCTATACCTACAGCAAGGAAACCATGCGCGGCAAGAGTGAGCTGGTGCAGACGGGCGAAGCGGCCAAACAGACCAGCGGCGGGCTGGACCGTGACTACATCACGCAGTGGAGTTACGGCGTTGGCGAGACGTGGACGCTGTTGGTACCCAACTTCAAGGGCGGTGCCTCCGTGCCCCTGAGCCAGAGCAAGACAGCTATGGAAAAGGCCAACCCGATGTACAGCAGCCTCTACAACAGCCTGACGCAGTACTTCGGCGACCAGCCCATGACGGCAGGACCCGTCTACGTGGGTGCGTTCGTGCTGTTTCTCTTCCTGCTGGGCTGTTTCATCGTGAAAGGACCGCTGAAGTGGGCCCTCATCGGTGCAACGCTGTTCTCCATCGTGCTGTCGTGGGGCAAGAACTTCATGCCGCTGACCGACTTCTTCATCGACTATGTGCCGATGTACAACAAGTTCCGCGCCGTGTCGTCCATTCTCGTCATCGCTGAATTTACCATTCCCCTGCTGGCTGTCTTCGCGCTGAAGAAGATACTGGAGGAGCCCCAGGTGCTGCGTGACAAGGTGGCGCTGGGTGTCAGCTCCGTCCTGACCCTGGGTGTGTCGTTCCTGCTTTGGATGGCGCCGGGCAGCTTCAGTGCAGGCTTCATCCCGGCCCAGGAAGCACAGATGCTGCAGCAAGCCGTGGACGGAGGCATGATCCCGGCCAGCGAACTGAATGGCATCCTGGCCAATCTGGGCGAGATGCGTGCCGCACTGGTCAGCCACGATGCCATGCGCAGTTTCTTTGTCGTTGCCATCGGCCTCATGCTGCTGTGGCTCTACACGGCAGGCAAGCTGCGCCAGTCGCTCACCGTGGGCGGCACCGCGGTGCTGTGCCTGGTAGACCTGTGGAGCGTGAACAAACGTTACCTGAACGACGAGCAGTTCGTCCCGAAGAGTATCCAGACCACCACCTTCAGCAAGACACCCACCGACGAAGCCATTCTGAAGGATACCACGCTGGACTACCGCGTGCTGAACCTGGCTTCGAATACGTTCAACGAAAGCAACACCTCCTATTGGCATAAGAGCATAGGCGGTTATCACCCGGCCAAGCTCCGCCGCTATCAGGAAATGATAGAGCATCACATCGCCCCTGAAATGCAGGCGGCCTACTCCGAGATAGCCCGTGCAGGAGGTCAGATGGACAGCGTGGATGCCTCGAAATTTCGCGTTCTGAACATGCTGAATACCCGCTACTTCATTCTGCCCGTCGGTCAGCAAGGACAGACCGTACCAATCCTCAATCCTTATGCTTATGGTAATGCCTGGTTTGTCGACCAGATACAGTATGTGGACAATGCCAATGAAGAAATAGATGCGCTAAACACCGCCGACCCCGCCGTGACAGCCGTAGTAGATGCCCGCTTCAAGGACACCCTGAAAGGGCTGACGGAAAGCTATCGGGACAGCCTCTCCACCATCTGCCTGACCAGCTACGAACCTAACCGCCTGGTGTATGAAACCAGTAACAGCAGCGATGCCGTAGTCGTATTCTCCGAAATTTACTATCCCGACGGCTGGCAGGTGACCGTCGACGGACAGCCCGCCACACTGGGCCGTGCCGACTACATCCTGCGTGCCCTCTACCTCCCTGCAGGCAAGCACACGGTAGAAATGCGTTTCGACCCACCAAGCCTGCACGTCACCGAAGGAATTGCCTACACAGCCCTGGCCCTTATAGTCGCCGGAGCCCTGTTTGCCCTTTGGAAAACAAGACAAAGGAAACCCAAAGAAGACTAAATAAAAATGACAAGCGCTCCGACCTTCACAGTTGGAGCGCTTTCTATAAGCCCCCCCTGTAGCAGGGATTATAACGTCTACAATATACATTCTGAAAAAGATAACGATAAAAGGCCAGAGACAAAGGATGTCAATAAAAAAACCGCCCCCACCTTCACAGGTAGAGACGGCACACAAGTCAATAATACATGAAAAAACGCTATTTAGAGAGAGTTCTAACCCTTTTCAGGGCAGCGATACAAAAGTAAGGAAGATTTTGGACATAGAAAAATCAAATCGACCAAAAAGCAGATTTCGCCGACGAATTCGCTCCTATTTCAACAATCTCCGGCTGAGATAACGCACCGGATACCATACAGACAGGAAGCCAACCACCAGTACTGTCACAAAAACCAGCAGAATATCCGTCACATGAACACTGACAGGATAAGCATCGACCACAAAAGCTCCTCCGCCCCCACCCAAAGAGATGAAGCCGAAATGCTGCTGAGCCCAGCAGAGCAATACCCCCAACAAGATGCCTGCAACAGCCCCAAAGACTGAAATGAGACGGCCTTCAAACAAAAAGATACGAACAATAAGGCGGTCGTCAGCTCCCAGATTGCGCAGCGTCACCACATCTTCGCGCTTGTCCAGAATGAGCATCGAAAGGGATCCGATTACGTTGAAGCACGCAATGACCAGAATGAAAGTCAGGAACAGATAGGAAATAAGCTTCTCAATCTCCATAATACGGAATACATCGGCCTGTTGCTCATAACGGTTCTGCACCACAAAACGGGCACCCAACAGCTCGGAGATATGCCGCCTGACAGCCTCCGTATCGGCATCGGGCTTCAGCTTCAGTTCAACAGCCGAAACTTCGCGGTCGTAATCAAACAGGCGACGGGCAAAGCTCAAGGAGGTAACAATGTAATGAGCGTCGTACTTTTCCTGATTGACTACGAACACTGCTCCCGGCGAGAACAGGTATTCACGGTTGAAGGCGGCCGAAGGATTGGCCAGATTGACCCGCACGTTGCGGCGAGGCGCATAAACCTGCAAGGGATCGACAAACTGGATGCCTGTGCCCAGCTGCGACATCAGTTCGATACCCAGAAAGCCGTAGTCCACAATATTGTCTTTCAGAACAAACTGCCCGGTACCATAGAGCAGACTGTCGATGGAGGTCAACTGTTCGAAGTTATCATCCACCCCCTTGATGACCGCCATCACCTGACGGTCCTTGTACTGCACCATGGCATTCTCTTCGAGTGTTTCAGTCCAGACCTCCACTTCGGGTAGGGCACGGACCTGTTGTAAGGCAGGCTCGTCAGGCAGAAACACTTTCCCTTCACGTACGGTAATCTTCAGCTGCGGATCGAACGCCGTAAAAAAACCGGCCACCATGTCCTGAAAGCCGTTGAACACCGAAAGAGTGCATACCATAGCCAGTGTAGCCAGCGCCACTCCACACACCGAAATGCCGGAAATGATGTTGACCGCATTGTGTTTCTTCTTGGAAAACAGGTAACGACGGGCTATGTAAAAGGACAAGTTCAAGACTCAGCCTTATTTAAGCAGTTCGTCAATGTGTTCCAGATAGTCCAGCGAATCGTCCAAGAAGAACTTTAGCTCGGGAATGATACGGAGCTGAAAACGCACGCGGGTACCCAGTTCGTAACGGATGGACTTCATGTTGGCATTGATATTCTTGATGAGCTCCTCCCCCTTTTCCGAAGGGAAAATACTGAGATAGACACGGGCTATACTCAAATCGGGGCTGATACGTACGGCGCTGACCGACACCAACACGCCATGCATACTCTTGGTCTGCAACAGGAAAATCTCGCTCAGCTCCTTCTGGAGCAAACGGGCTATTTTGTTCTGACGGGTTGTTTCCATACTAATTAATGGTTAATGATAAATGGTTAATAGTTAATTCAACTCTCAACTTTTAGCTCCTCACTCTCGGAATCTTCCGGATGATTGTCAGGCCGTCACGCAAGGGCAGAATAACCTTCTCTACCCGAGAATCGCGAGCCACGAAATCGTTAAACTCCTTGATACGGATGGTCTGCAAATCCGAACTATGCGGATGTTCCTCCAGAACATGGCTGTCCCACAATGTATTGTCAGCAATGATGTATCCACCGTCCGACAGGCAGGTAAGAGCCATCTCGTAATAGTCCAGATACTTGCGCTTGTCACCATCCACAAAGACCAGGTCGAATGTTAGCCCCAGTCGCGGTACCAGTTCCAGCGCATCGCCAATATAGAACTTGATCTTGTCGGCGTATGGCGAGCCTTCGAGCCACGGACGGGTAAAGTCTTCCTGCTCATCGTTTATCTCAATGGTATGAAGCATGGCCCCGTCGGACAGGCCTTCGGCCATACAAAGAGCCGAGTATCCGCTATAAGTTCCTATCTCCAGCACCTGGCGGGGCTGAATCATCCGCACGAACATCTTCAACATCCGCCCTTGCAGGTGCCCCGAAGCCATACGCGGATACAGCAACTTGAGATGCGTATCCCGATAAAGAGCTCGCAGATAGTCACTCTCCGGGTCGATGTGCTGCAATATGTATTCGTTTAAATCCAATTGATAATTGATAATTGATAATTGAAAATGAGAAACGGATGGAATGATTATCCATTCTCAATTTTCAATTAATTTACAAGTATCGGTTGCTGTTGGGCAACACACAGTCATCTGCATGCTTCAGAGCATCCTCGACCACATTGATTTCGAGGAACGAGGTCTGCGTACCAGCCTTACCACTGCTCAGGTAACCTACCATGTCGGTCGGCTGGAGCTTTCCTTCCTGCAGAAGGCGGCGAAGAGCAGCAAAATAATATTCCTGACCGTTGGCCAACTCAGGCATATAGATAGCTTCCACTCCATAAGACAAAGCCAGATGACGCATCGTCTTCTCCTTGTAGCAGATGGCCAACACTGGATATTTACCACGGAAAGCAGCCAGGTTGCGTGCCGTACGGCCGCTGTAACTGTCCGTGATGATGGCACGTATCTTCAATTTGGTAGTAGCCTTTACCGCCTGCTTGGCCAGGAAGGCCGTCACGTCGTTGCTGTTTTCGTCCAGCGGGATGCGAATGTCGTTCTCGGTCAACTTGTCCTTCTCGGCTTGCGCGGCAATCTTTGTCATGGTCTTCACAGCTTCTACCGGATATTTCCCGTAAGCCGTTTCGCCACTGAGCATCAGGGCATCTGTACGATAATAGATGGCATTGGCAATATCGGTCACCTCGGCACGGGTCGGACGCGGATTATTGATCATGGTATGCAGCATCTGCGTAGCCACAATCACCGGCTTCTTGGCCAGAATACATTTGCGGATGAGCAGACGCTGGATGCCCGGAATACGTTCCTGAGGCACTTCAATGCCCAGGTCACCACGAGCCACCATCACACCGTCGGCCACTTCCAGAATCTCGTCGATATTGTCCACACCCTCCTGATTTTCAATCTTGGCAATGATACGGATGTCGCTGTGATGCTCGTCCAATATGGCTTTGATATCGAGAACATCCTGCTTGTTGCGCACAAAAGAATGGGCAATAAAATCGATGTCCTTTTCAATGGCATACAAAATATTATTCTTATCCTTTTCTGTCAGCGAAGGCAGGTTGATTCGTACACCCGGCACGTTCACACTCTTACGGTTGCCCAGCGTAGCTTCGTTCTGCACCTCACAGAAAAGATGTTCATCATCCTTGTCTACAACAACCATTTCCAAGTCGCCGTCGTCTATCAGGATATGCCCGCCGACGTGTACATCCTGCACAAAATGAGGATAGGATACGGAGATACATTCGTGTGTCGTCGGCTGGTCGGGACGGCCCACTACCTGAACCTTGTCACCCACCTTGAACGGGATGGGACCGTCGGCCAAAGGAGTTGTCCGTACTTCAGGCCCTTTGGTATCCATCAATATGGCAATCCGATTGGAAACTGCACGGACATTGGCTATCAGTTTCTCAAAACCTTCACGACCGGCATGAGCCGTATTCATACGGACCACGTTCATACCCGCCTCAAACAGCTGCCTGATAAAATCAACCTCACAACGCTGGTCGGAAATAGTTGCAACAATCTTCGTTTGTTTCAGTAACATACCTTATACCTATATTATTTTTTACCTATTTATATATACTCACTTCTTATATTTCTCCAACAGTGCCTCAACCGCCAGGCGGTAGGAATCCAGACCGAATCCGCAGATAACCCCCAGACAGGCACACGAAATCATCGACACATGGCGGAAGGACTCACGAGCATGCACATTAGAAATATGCACCTCTATGACCGGAGCCGTTACAGCCCGAATAGCATCCTGCAAAGCGATGGACGTGTGGGTATAGGCACCGGCATTCAAGACAATGCCATCCGCTTCAAACCCGACTTGCTGGATTCGGTCTATCATTTCTCCTTCTATATTGGACTGAAAATAATCAATCTGAATATCAGCATATTTGGCACGCAATTGGGCCAAATAGTCTTCAAAAGAAACACTCCCGTAGATGGAAGGTTCACGCTTACCCAACAAATTGATGTTAGGGCCGTTGATAATCTGTATCCTCATAATCTTTCGTTTGTTAAAAAAACGATCAGCACCCGGAAATAGCAACAACGTGGAAAACTCCGTTTCTGCTTTGCTTTTCTTCCGGTTTGCGTTATCTTTGCCTCCAAAGAACATTATTTCAAGTTGCAAAGGTAGAAAAAAGAAATGAAAACTGAAGAAAAATCAGGGAATAAGGAAAAACAAGCCTTGATTATCAGGAAATACAAGCAATTTCTGAAGCTGGAAAAAGGTCTTTCGTCCAACACATTGGATGCCTACCAGACCGACTTATCCAAGCTGTTGCACTTTCTGGAAGGAGGGGAAAGAGACGTACTGAACGTCACCTCCGACGACCTGCAACGGTTCATCGCCGGCCTCCACGACATCGGCATCCATCCGCGCTCGCAAGCCCGTATCCTTTCGGGGCTCAAGTCGTTCTTCCACTTCCTGGTTTTGGCCGACTATCGCGAGGATGACCCCAGCGAACTGATAGAAGGCCCAAAAATCGGATTCAAACTACCAGAAGTCCTGACGGTAGAAGAAATTGACTCCATTATTGCCGCCGTCGACATGGACAAGCCGGAAGGTCAGCGCAACCGGGCCATTCTGGAAACGTTGTACAGCTGTGGTCTGCGGGTATCGGAACTCTGTAGCCTCAAATTATCGGACCTTTATCTCGACGAAGGATTCATCAAAGTGACAGGCAAGGGCAGCAAGCAACGCCTGGTCCCCATCTCGCCCCGTGCCATCAAGGAGATAAACTACTGGCTGCTGGACAGGAGACATTGGAGGATTAAGGCCGGACACGAAGACTGCCTCTTCCTGGCCCGCTGGGGTAACAACCTCTCACGCATCATGGTATTCCACCTCATTAAAGAACTGGCCGACAAAGCCGGCATCACCAAAAACATCAGTCCACACACCTTCCGCCACTCCTTTGCCACCCACCTGCTGGAAGGAGGTGCCAACTTGAGAGCCATCCAGTGCATGCTGGGCCACGAGAGCATTGCCACGACGGAAATCTATACCCATATAGACCGCCAAATGCTCCGCAGTGAAATCATAGAGCACCATCCACGCAACATCAAATACCGCCAAGAACAAGAAATTCATTAAATTATAATAAATATCCCATGTCGATTAACAAAATGTAGAAAGATTTAATAACTTTGCAGGGCTGTATTCTATGAGGATACTGCATTGTAAATATTTATAGAATAGATAATATTAATTTCAAACTATTAATTTATACCTAAAATGACTAAGAAACTGTATTTGCCATTATTAATGGCGTTAGTTGTTGCATTGTCATCTTGCAGCAAGAAAATGGGTGAATTGTCATCAGACTATTTCACGGTAACTCCGCAAGTGCTGGAAGCCGTAGGTGGTAAGGTTCCCGCTACAATCAACGGCAAATTCCCTGAAAAGTATTTCAACAAGAAAGCCGTGGTAGAAGTAACTCCGGTACTGAAATGGGACGGCGGCGAAGCCAAAGGTCAGCCGACAGTATTCCAAGGTGAAAAGGTAGAAGGAAATGACCAGACCATCTCCTACAAGATGGGTGGCAGCTACACCATGAAGACTTCCTTCGACTATGTTCCCGAGATGGCCAAATCTGAGCTGTATCTGGAATTCAAGGCTACGATTGGCAAAAAAGAAGTTGAAATTCCCGCTGTAAAGATTGCTGACGGTGTTATTTCTACTTCCGAACTCGTTAACCAGACACTGTCCAGCGCCAATCCCGCTGACGGTAACGACGCTTTCCAGCGTATCATCAAGGAAAAGCATGATGACAACATCATGTTCTTGATCCAGCAGGCAAACGTTCGTTCCAGCGAACTGAAGACAGCCAAGGCATTCAACGAAGAAGTAAAGAACGTAAATGATGCTGCCAACAAGAAGATCGACAACATCGAAATTTCTGCATACGCTTCTCCTGATGGTGGTGTCAAGCTGAACACTACTTTGGCTGAGAATCGTCAGGATAACACTGCCAAGGTTATCAACAAGAACCTGAAGAAGGATAAGATTGATGTGAATGTAGACACGAAATACACTGCTCAGGACTGGGAAGGCTTCCAGGAACTGGTAAGCAAATCAGATATTCAAGACAAGGAACTGATTCTCCGTGTTCTGTCCATGTATTCTGATCCCGAACAAAGAGAGCAGGAAATCAAGAACATTTCTTCTGTATACAAGACTTTGGCTGACGAAATCCTTCCGCAACTGCGTCGTTCTCGTCTGACTTTGAACTATGAAATCATTGGCAAGTCTGACGAAGAAATCGCCAACCTGGCCGCTACAGATGCCAAGCAGCTCAACATCGAAGAACTGCTCTACGCTGCTACTCTGACTGACGACGCAGCCAAGAAGGAAGACATCTATACAAAGGCTACTCAGATTTATCCGAACGATTACCGCGCATACAACAACCTTGGTAAGCTGGCTTATCAGGCAGGCAATCTGGACAAGGCTGAAAGCTATCTGAAGAAGTCTCTGTCTATCAAGGAATCTGCTGAAGCCAACATGAACATGGGTCTCGTTGCACTGAGCAAAGGCGACAAGGCTGCCGCAGAGCAATATCTGGGCAAAGCTTCCGGCGCTCCTGAGCTGAACGAAGCTTTGGGTAACCTGTACGTAGCACAGGGCCAGTATGAAAGAGCTGTCAACGCATTTGGTGACACCAAGACCAACAGCGCCGCTTTGGCACAGATTCTGGCTAAGGACTACAACAAGGCTAAGACTACACTGGCCGGTATCGCTAAGCCCGACGCTTACACTGACTACCTGAACGCAGTTTTGGGTGCAAGAACCAACAACGACGCTATGGTAATGAGCAGCTTGAAGGCTGCCGTAGCCAAGGATGCCACACTGGGCAAGAAGGCTGCTACAGACCTGGAATTCTCCAAGTATTACACTAACTCAGAATTCATGAGCATTGCCAAATAAGCAATAGAATTATTATAAAAAATGCCCGGCATAGAAATATGTCGGGCATTTTTTTATATTCACGCCAAAAAGAAGTACATTCGCAGTTGGAGATAAGAAAAACATGGAAACAATGAAGAAAATTCATCTGGTAACATTCACAACAGCCCTCCTGCTGGCAGCTTGCGGGAACCCCAAGAGCGACACGGTGAGCCTGAGCGGCACCATCCAAGGCTTGGGAAACGATACCGTCTACCTCTACGGAACCGACCGAATGTACAACCGCATAGATACCCTCCTTGTCAAGGGAGACAAATTCGCAGAACAAATCGATATCGATACGCTGATTTCGGCATGGCTTCAGTTCAGCAATGGAACGGAATACCCCATCTTTCTGAATAAAGCGGACAAAATTGTAGTCAGCGGTTCGGCAAAGGACCTCGATCAACTGACCATTCAGGGCAATCCGGCCAATGAAGAGCTGACACGCTTCCACCAGCAACTGGACCAACAGCCCAATGCCTCTGAAAAGGAAACGGAGAAAGCGGCAGAAGACTTCATCCAAAACCACCCGACCTCGCTGGCCAGCATCTATGTTCTGGACCATTACTTCGTACAACAGCCTATGCCGGACTTTACCCGAATAAGGAAACTGACCGAACAGATGGCCGGAATCCTGAAGGACAGGCTCTATATGGAAAATTTGCTGGACTATCTTGAAGCACTCGAAAAAGTGACAGAAGGCAAGACAGCCCCCTTCTTCCAGATACCGGGAACAGACGGGAAGGACATCCGGCGGACCGACTTCAAGGACAAGTACCTCCTGCTGTATTTCTGGGCGTCCTGGAACGAATCTTGCGCTGAGTCCAACCAGGCTTTGCGACAGCTGTACAAAGAGAAGAAGAACCGCAAGGACTTGGAAATACTGGGCATCTCGCTCGACATTGACAAGCAGCAATGGAAAGATGCCATCACCAGGGACACCCTCGACTGGAAGCAGGCCTGCGACTTCAAAGGCTGGAACAGCAATGTCGTCAGCCAGTTCGCCGTCCGTGAACTGCCTGCCAACGTATTGCTTGCCCCCAACGGAAGGATAGAAGGCCGCAACCTGACCCGCGAACAGATAGAAAAAAAACTGATTGAAATAGCCTCAAAGAAAAAGTAAAGCCCATGCTTGTCAAAGTTTTCGCAGCGGCTGTCCAAGGAATAGACGCCACACTCATCACCATCGAAGTCAACAGTACCCGCGGCTGCATGTTCTACCTCGTGGGACTGCCCGACTCGGCCGTCAAGGAAAGCCACCAGCGTATCATCTCGGCTTTGCAGGTAAACGGCTACAAGATGCCCACAAGCAACATCGTCATCAATATGGCTCCCGCTGATATCCGCAAGGAAGGCTCGGCCTACGACCTCCCGCTGGCCATCGGCATGCTGGCCGCCAACGAAACCATCCGCTCCGACAAGCTGGACCGCTACCTGCTGATGGGCGAACTGAGCCTCGACGGCAGTCTGCAGCCCATCAAGGGTGCCCTGCCCATCGCCATCAAGGCGCGCGAGCTGGGCTTCGAAGGAATGATTCTGCCCCGGCAGAATGCCCGCGAAGCAGCCGTCGTAAACCACCTGACCGTCTACGGTGTGGAGAATCTGCGGGAAGTGGTCGAGTTCTTTAACGGCAACCAAGAACTGACCCCCACCATCGTCAACACCCGAGAAGAATTCTATGCACAGCAAAACACATTCGACCTCGACTTTGCCGACGTCAAAGGACAGGAAAATGTGAAGCGGGCCCTCGAAGTGGCCGCCGCCGGAGGTCACAACGTGCTGCTCATCGGTTCGCCCGGCAGCGGCAAGTCCATGCTGGCCAAGCGCCTGCCCTCCATCCTTCCACCCCTGTCGCTGGGCGAAAGCCTCGAAACCACCAAGATACATTCCGTGGCCGGAAAGCTCGGCAAGGACGGCGGCCTCATCTCGCGCCGCCCCTTCCGCGACCCGCACCACACCATCTCCAACGTCGCCATGACCGGAGGCGGCAGCTTTCCCCAACCGGGCGAAATCAGCCTCGCCCACAACGGTGTCCTCTTCCTGGACGAGCTGCCCGAATTCAGCCGCAACGTGCTCGAAGTACTCCGCCAGCCGCTGGAAGACCGCAAGATCAGCATTTCGCGCGTGAAGTGCAACGTGGAATATCCCGCCAGCTTCATGCTCGTAGCCAGCATGAATCCCTGCCCCTGCGGCTACTACAACCACCCCACGAAGCCCTGCGTGTGCAGCCCGGGACAGGTGCAGAAGTATCTGAACCGCATCTCCGGCCCCCTGCTCGACCGCATCGACCTGCAGATTGAAGTAACCCCCGTCCCGTTCGAAAAGATGGCTGATGTACGCCCCGGCGAGCCGAGCGCCGTCATTCGCGAACGCGTGGTCCGTGCCCGACAGGTGCAGCAGCAACGCTATGCCCAGGTACCCAGAGTCTACTGCAATGCCCAGATGACCAGCCGTCTGCTCTCCCTCTACGCCCGTCCCGACGAGCGCGGCCTCGCCCTGCTGAAAGGTGCTATGACACGCCTCAACCTCTCGGCCCGCGCCTACGACCGTATCCTCAAGGTAGCCCGCACCATTGCCGACCTCGACAGCAGCGAGTCCATCCAGTCCGCCCACCTGGCCGAAGCCATCGGCTACCGCAACCTGGACCGCGAGGACTGGGCGGGATAAAGCATCGTTTCTTTTAAGGCAAAGCATTGATTCTTTGGAGGCAAAACATTGCTTTTTCCAGAGCAGAACATTGCCTCTCCTTTTACATAAGAATCTATCCTGTACAAAACAGAATAGGATATAATATGACGTTGCAAAGCTTATCAACTTCCGATGATAACGTTATCATGGGCTGATGATAAGCTTTACGTTTTTAGTTCCTTCGCTATCGATTGGACAGCTGTACTGACCCTTTCGTCAGATAATGATATAAAAATTAAAGAAGAAATTGATTTTTTTCAGAAAAAATATTTAACTTTGCAGCATCCAGTTAGCCCGGTGGGGCAGCGGGATGCTTTTTTTAGATAAAAAAGAAAGGCGTTTACCAGACGTTATATCTTCTGACTTCGAATCTCGCAAATTTGAAACCTTCAGGAAGATAAAGCAACGGCGACGTCCACTGTAGGTGTCATGTCCGAACATTACGCTTAGGTGTGGTGTTTTGTACCATAACATCTCGGGCGTGGGCTAGCTGCGTTGCTTATCCTTGAAGGTGGGCAATGCGAGAGCCTGAAGTCGGGATAAGCAGAAGTACAGACTCCCATGCCTTTTTTTTATATTATTCACTGCCCGATTGGGGAGGCTGCGGGCACACAAAATTGAAATGCTATGACACCTAAAAACGCTATGGCTTCCCACAAAGCCGAAAAAGTTTCGTTCAAAAGAACCATCTCATCCGGATTCCTATTTGCAGCCCTATTCCTTTGCATATCCTGCGGCAGCAGCAAGCAAGCCGCCGTATCCCCAACTCCCGCTCCTGCGGCACAAGACCCGACTCAGCCCAAAATGGCTAATGGCGAACAAGTGCTCCTGACCTTCTGCATGGACGAAGCATACGACAAGCCAGGCGAATATATGGCAGGCTTAGGCATCGCCGAAGACCGCCCCGACCGCTCGCGGGCCATTACGGATGCCAACCGCGTAGCCATCGCCGACATTGCATCCCGGTATATCGGCATGTTGAAGAATGCCATTGAAGACTACAGCAAGGATGTCAACGTACCCAGCGGAAAGAAAATGTATGAAAGCGAACTGGAAGGCGGTGCACAGGTCATCGGAACGAAAGTCATCGACAAGTATGCCAATGTCGTATGCCGCAAGCTCTCACAAAGTGCCACAGGCGGATATGTCGGCTACGTAGCCGTGCACGTTCTGCTGGAAGATGCCAAAAAAGGACTTGCCGAGGAACTGGAAGTACGCAAGGTTGATTACGACAAGAAGAAGTTCTTCGAAAAGATGGATGCCGAACTGGCAAAGGAAGCGGCCAGACAAAAAGCTGAAATGGATGCCATGCAATAAATGCCTGCCATGAAATCTATCGTCCTTTTCTTATTGTGGACCGCATGCACCTTGTCCACATACGGACAAGGTGCCATGCCTTCGTGGGTACAGAATCCCCCAGCCAAGACGGCAAGCTACTACTACCGGGTTTCACAAGGTACAGGCCTGACCGAAGAAGCCGCCACCAAAAAAGCCTTCGCCATGGCCATCTTGGAAAGTGCCTTTGCCATTGGCATTCCCGTTGACATCCAAAAGATGGAACAACTGGAAGGTGACAGCCTGCTGGTAGAAGCTTCCCGCTATGTAAAAATACCCATCAACAAAGTATGCCAATGCACGAGAGAGCTGACAACCCGACGAGGCTATCGGGTCTACATTCTGTGCCAGGTGGCCAACGATGTACACGAACAGCCCAAATTCAAATCATTCAATTGCATCACCAACAAAGAAGAAGAATGAAACAGATCACTTTTGCCATGCTTATCCTGCTGTTTGCAACGAGCATGGCCGTATCCGCACAATCCTCCACCGAATTGCGTCCCTCCTGGGCCTATGCCACTCCTGTTCCTCCCGCAGGAGCCAATTATTTCCTAAGCTGGGGCGTGGGTGAGGGACACGACGAGCAGTCGGCCACCAATGCGGCCTGGGCCGATGCCTTGCAGAAGTCACTGCACGAACTGGGAGTCGTAGGCATCACCCAACAGGACATCAATGCCGTAGCCACGCAGGGTATCAATGCCGTTGTGAAGTTCAACATCATGAAACGCCGCGTAGTCAGCGCCACAGAACCCATTGTCCTGGGTGGCAACCGGATGAAAATCTACATCCTGATACAGGTCCAGCGCGATGTAAACGGTGCCGATGATTTCTATTCACTGGATACCGGCAACTTCCGCGACAAGAATTTCGACAGACAACTGAAAGAATACAATGCCTCCATCACCGGACGCTATCCCTTCTCGGGGCGTGTCTTTGTACCCGGCTGGGCACAATTTCATAAAGGCAGCAAGGGAAAAGGCATTTTCTTCATCATAGCCGAAGCCGCCTGCATCGGAGGCATCGTTGCCACTGAAAGCATGAGAGCATCCTACGAATCGAAGTTCAGCTCAACCCACGATGCCGACAAAAAAAGGAGCTATGCCAACAAGGCCGACAACTGCGCCAACCTGCGCAACGGCTTCATCGCCGGAGCCGCGGCCGTCTATCTGTGGAACGTCATAGACGGCATCGCCGCCCGTGGCAAGCGGAAACCCTTCATGCTGGGCGATGCACAGCTCAAGGTATCGCCTTACGTAGCACCTCAGACAGGAGGATTCGCCTTGTCACTGAATTTCTAAACCATTATTTTTTTATTCCATGAAACGAACGATTTATTTATTCGCACTCCTTGCAGCACTGATTGTGGCCTGCACGGAAGAAGAAAGAGACTATATGGGAAACATCCAGGGTATCGTCACCGAGTCGGGAACCACGACTCCGCTCTCCGGCGTACAAGTCAGTGTAGTGAACTTGGGCACCAGCACCACGACTGGCAGCGACGGCCAGTTCCGCTTCAACAACGTGGAAGCGGACAGCTACCAGTTGCAGTTCAAGAAGACCGGATATGTGACCAACACACGCAGCGTCAACGTGCTGGCTGGTGAAACCGCCAATTGTGACATGCAACTGGAACCTGAAAAAAAGGAAGCCGAAATCAAGATAGAACCGTCAACACTCAACTTCGGCACCACACAGACGGAGCTTTCCGTCACCGTTACCAATCAGGGGAACGCTGCCACGGAATGGTCGCTGAACTTAGGAGACAACGCCTGGCTTACAGCCTCCCCACTGTCCGGAAACATTGCTGCCGGCAAGACACAAAGCATCGTCTTCACGGTCAACCGTGACCAGCTGTCCGCAACACAGAATGTCAAAGTCACCCTGTCAGCATTCGGCAACTCCTACACGATTTCAGTGTCCTGCGCACCCAAGAGTGCCAAATCGGAAATGACCGTTACCCCTACCTCGCTGGACTTCGGTGAAACAGAAGAGGAAAAGGACCTCACCATCAAGAATACAGGAAATGCAGTCCTCACTTGGAACATTTCGGGAATCACAGATGAGTGTATCTCCGTATCGGATACAGAGGGCACCGTAGAACCCGAAGGCTCTAAAATCGTCAAGGTAACGCTTGACCGCACCAAGCAAACCAAAGACCTAAATACCTCCTTCATCATTTCCGACGGTATCAAGGAGCAAACTATCGCCGTAAAAGCAGCCAAAACAGAAGCCAAGGCAGAAATGAAAATTGAACCGACCTTGCTCGATTTCGGTTATGAATCGGCCGAACTGCCGCTGACCGTCAGCAACACGGGAACAGCCGAACTGAAATATACCGTATCGGGAATCTCAGCAGACTATATCACTGTATCGCCAATGGAAGGCAGTGTAGCCGCCGGAGGCAACCAGATACTCCAAGTCAAACTGAACCGCGAAACCATGCCCGAGACCGTAAACACCACATTTATCATTTCCGACGGGACCAACCAGGAAAGTATCACAGTGAAAGCCACCAAGGCCGTTGCCAAGATGTCGGTATCCCCTCTTTCATTGGACTTCGGAGAAGAAGCTACAGAAAAGAACTTCACCATCAGTAATGTGGGAACAGCCGAACTTGCCTGGATTATCACCGTACCCGAAGGAACAGGATTGAAAGTGTCCGACACCAGCGGCGTGACCGCTCCATCAGGCACCAAACAAATTACAGTAACGCTGGATCGCTCCATCATGCCCGAAACGTTGAATACGGCTATCGAAGTTTCTGACGGTACGCGCAAGGAATCTGTTGCAGTGACAGCAGTCAAGGGAAGCGACATCGCTGGTACCGTTGTAACTCAAGGGCTCTATACTTATTATAAGTTCGACGGCAACTTTGACGATGCTACCGAAAACAAAATCAACGGTTTCGGTACCGCTTCTCCTGCCTTTGTTGAAGGCGTAACCTCCGAAGGAAAAGCTGTGAAGTTCAGCAAAACAGACAATAGCACGTTTGTAGTTGCTAAGCCTATTATTGATTCAAAGGAGATGACGATTAGTTTTTGGGGAAAGGATTTCAGTGATGGGCATATTTTCCACTTGAACTCATCCATAAATACAGAACCGATGTTTACCTTGAGCGTGAGTAGCGGTTCCTTGAAGTTCTTGGTAACCCGTTATAATAATATCTACCAATACAATGCATTACCCAGTTTTGTTCATCCAACGTTGACTGACGGCAAATGGCATCACATTGTTTTGGTATCCGATTTTGAGGTAACGAAATATTCTACTATTACCACGACCCTCTATGTGGATGGTCAGCCAGCCTATGTCCTTACTGAAAATGCCAACCATTTCAGTGAGAATGGTGGAAGCCAGTCGTCATACAATACCGGTACCAGCTTTACCATGGGTGGAAGTTTGAAACTGAACAACAGCCTCACGTTGCCTGCTACCAACATGAGCGTAGATAATTTCCGTGTATATGACACTCGCCGACTTTCAGCTAGTGAAATCAAGGAAATCTATAATGCCAAACAATAGGAAAAAATGAGAAGGCACTTTTTTCTGTTTACACTACTTCTGCTCCCCGGCATCAGCCGGGGACAGGAGAAAGTGGAAGACGACTTCGAACGGTATGCCCGTGAACAGGAAGCCGCCTTCAGTGAATACGTGGGCCATGAAGAAAAAAACTTCAAAGCCTATTACGACTCCATCAACCGCGAGTTTGCCCAATATCTGGCCGAAGCCTGGCCCGACTATCCGTTGAAAAAAAAGGAACCACCCATCAAGAAGCCTGTCCCGCCTACTGTTTACAAGCCGGATACTCCTCGGCCTCTTCCAGCCAGACAACCGGTCAAGCATACAGAAAAACCTCAGCCTCCCCGTATTCCTCTTGTCGATAAAAGAAAAAATCCTGCCAATCGCCCCTTGCCCAAGATTCCGGTGGCCGTACCTGACAATAGTCTGAGATTGTCATTTTATGGCACACAGATCGCATTGGCGAAAGCGGCATGTAATCTGCCGCGCTTGGCCGGGGCGGACGAACAATCGGTGGCGAACTATTGGAATGCGCTGACCCAGCTTCCTTATATCGATTGGACCAATGAAATCCGCCAGCTGCAGTCTTCACTCGGTTTGAACGATTGGGGAATGTATCTTCTCATCAACAGGACATTCGAGGCCAAATTTCCCGGAAGGCCAGACAATGAACAAACGGTATTTACTGTATTTACGCTGAACCAGTTGGGCTATAAGGCCAAGATTGGCCGTTCGCATCAGACACTTCTGCCTTTGATAGCTTTCAATTGCAATGTGTTCAATACAACCTTTTTCCGGTACGGCAATGAGAATGGCACGGTCTATACTGTCTATAACCCCGGCCATGCCGATTTGACGACCATTCAGAGCTGCCGGATGGAATATGGAGGTGCCACACGGCTGATGGATATGTCCCTGACAACTATTCCGGCCCTGTACACACAGGCAGCGTTGCAGCCTCTCAAAGTGGGAGAGCAGTCTTATAACCTGTCTTATGACAAGAATTATATGCAGTTGCTGGGCACATATCCTTGTGTGGATTTCCGGCTTTATGCGGAATCGACTCCCAGTGAAGCGTTCCTGCAAAGTATGGAAAAGCAACTTCGCCCGTTGGTTCATAACAAGTCGCAGGAGGAAGCCGTCAACGCGTTGCTACGTTTTGTACAATACGGATTCAAATATAAAACTGACGATGAACAGTTCGGTTACGAACGTTGGTTCTTTCCTGAAGAAACAGTTGCTTCAGCCTATTCCGACTGTGAAGATCGGGCCATCCTGTTCAGCCAGTTGGTACGCCGGTTGCTGAATATGGAAGTCGTATTGGTCTATTATCCGGGTAGGCATCTGGCTACAGCAATCCGATTCGACAATCCTGATACGACAGGCGATTATCTGAATGTGGACGGAAAGAAATTTCTAATTTGTGACCCGACGTATATCGGAGCCACATTGGGGATGGGAATGCCTCAGTTGAGACAGGTACCGATTGAGGTGATTAGACTGAAGGAGTAATTTAATCGAATGAAAATAGCCATGCTTAAACATATTAAACGTATTATTTGCCTTATCACCTATATCCTTATGCTGGCAATTCCGGGAACTGTCCATGCCGAAGAAGCGGTAAACAGTTATCCAGAAGCAACGGTTACGTCTATTAACAAACTGAATATGCGTTCGGGACCGGGTACCGGCTACGATGTGGTACATCAACTCAATCCGCAAGAGTCTGTCTATGTAGTAGATACAGACAACACCCATGCAGGATGGGCGAAAGTCTTGACCAAAGACAACATCAAAGGTTACGTGTCATCCAAATACCTGTCGGAAAAGCAACCTTCACAACCGAACAGTTCATCAGACCTTGATGATAAATTCTATAAGACCATAAGTTACATGTTTTCCCCATTGACTTATTTGTTCACTGCATGCTATTTGTATCTGATTGAGGCCTCCCCGATAATAGTCGTACTTATATTCTTCTTGGTAGGCTTGTTGGAAACAGGATTGATCTATCTGTTGCGAAAGAAATATAAAGACCCTTTCTATAATTCAGCCAAACCAGCTGCTTGGACATTGATTATCACTTTTCTTCTGACACGCCCTATCTACAATATAAGCCTGACTCACACCACTGATGAATGGGATATGCTCATATCCGTCCTGATGCTTCTCAGCACTTCCTGTTTAATGCTGCATGCTGCATGGAGAATACAACAATGCGGCATGATTATGGGATGGAAGATTAACCCAAAATCCCCAAAATACAATACCGGACGTTGGATTGGTAATATTCTTTGGGGACTTCTATTGATACCCATAGGCAAAACCTGGTTTGCACTATGGGAGAATTTCTATTATCGGATACCTGACGGTTGGGGATATTGGGCACTTATGTTTCTCAGTTTCCTAGTTATCAATCTATGTATTGCCTATCTGATCTGGCCGTTTATCGTCAAACATTTATTTCATATAGCCAACCAAGGAATTGTACATATCATGTCCATCCTTATGTTAGGAGGCATAGCCTATGCTGAATATCACATCTTGGGTTGCAGTTACGAAGGACTTAAGTTTTGGGTCGGTCTGTTTATTTTATACATTCAAATGGTTAATACGTATAAGCGGTTATGGTGCAATATTCTGGAACACCGTTGTCCAAACTGCCATTGCTTTGCAGGAATCTGCACTGCCGTCAAGGAATTGGGTGTAACATGGAGAGTAAGCGAACACACAGAATCGGAAAACCCTTACAACATCAATCAACACAACTATAACGCTATCGTAGTAGATGCTGAAAAGACAACGGAAACGACCACGTTTATAAGACACTGGGTTACATACCATCAATGTACCAACTGCTTCAGCGAATGGGAAGTACATCATTCTGAAATAATGGGCGAATACACACGTGTGATTGAGCAAAAATGGACAGAAATATATTTTAGATAAACATATAGTCAGATTTGTAAACATTTTAAATAGAATAGTAAAAAGTTATGAAAAACCTTTTATTCATCCTGCTTTGTATGGTAGTAGGCTGTACCGGCACTTCCAAGCAGGCATCGCCCTTTAAAGGTGAATGGAAACAAGAAACAGCCGAAGAACTGAATCTGCTGAAAGTAGATCTGTATGAGAAAACGGTAAAGTTGCCCGACGGAAGCAGTACTTGCTTCGGGTATCTACAAAGCGAAAACGAGTATTACGCCGATTATTGGATTATCGATGAAGTAACAAATATAATGAAAGATTCAGCCAATGTAAAAGTATATAGTTGGCGCTATGGAAGTCCCGAAGAAAAAGATATTCGTACCTTAATTTATAACCCAGCTGATTGTTCAATAACTATAAAACAAAATGGATATAGCTTTAACCTCCCTCCGGCAATTGACAAATAGGTAAAAGAGCCATATATAGAAATTAACTTGTTCTTCTCAAACGTTTTAGAACACGGATTTAAATGGGTTAACCTAATTAACATCCAAGCAACGCTCTAAATCTTTCATATAATTCTATGATATTACAGTTTTTACCTTTTCTTAACACCTCGTTTTTGCTTTGTATATCAGCTGAGTTTCTTGTGATTATGATCAAGGATTAAAATATACATTCAAAACAGCTTCTGAAGGGTATCCGAAATAAAGAAAGGCACTATGATACATATCGGAAAGATAATTGAGTCGGAATTGCACCGACAAGAACGCTCAGTCAGTTGGTTTGCCCGCAAACTATATTGTGACCGTTCTAACGTTTATGACATTTTCAGACGGGAAAATATTGACGTGAACTTGCTTCTGCGTATTAGTGGCATCTTAAATCACAATTTCTTTTACTACTATTCACAAGTTTTTGAGAAGAATGAAGTGAAAGAGAGCGATGAAACATAGGAATTCCCCAATTGTAGAATATTATACTACACTTTTAAAGAATACTCTACCATACTCCTCAGCAGATATCCAGTCCAATAATCCCTATTTTTGCAAAAATAAATTTAAAGTTATTCACTAAATTAAATTAAAGCTATGATTATTTTTATTTTGATTATTGCAGTAATTGCCGCTTGGGTATTTTTAGGCAATCATGACACACCGGCCACCAAAGAGGCCTTAAAAATGAAAGACAGGAATGCGGAACAAAAGAAAGTAATCCGTTACTTCTTGAACGATGGATGTTTGTCTAAACATATCTCCGATGAAGAGTATGAATCAATGCTCCGTAGCCACATTAAGGATTTCAAGCAAAGAGCCTTGGATAAAATTGGGTTAGACGAAAGCGAATTGCAGGAAATTCCCCCTGTGCATTTCGAAGGTTTTCTTACGGACAAAACCACCTATGTACGTTTAGGCAAGGATAAGAAATTTAGGTATTCCGGTTATCAGATTTCTTGGTTGTTCTTCTCGGCCAGCCAAGTCTATCTGTATCAATATACGCTCTATATGGATTGTGATGACAAGAAAGAAACTACCAATGAATACTTCTACAAAGATATTACCAGTTTCAACACCTCTACTGATACGATTGAAACGCAATTCTATGATCCTAAGAAGAAAGACATCGTATTGAAGAATGTGGATTCTACACGTTTCTGTTTGGTTGTGCCCGGTGACAAGTTCTATTGCGCAATGCAGCAGAATGACGCCAACGAGCGTGCCGTACAGGCCATGAAGGCTAAACTGCGCGAAAAGAAGATTGCATAAATAGTAGTCCTATATTGAAACATGACTGAAGAAGACGAAGCCCGTGAATATTGCCTGCACCATCCACTTAAACGACCGCGCGTGAACGTCATCAGCGTATTGTGCGTACTTGGATTAAGTGAATGGGGCATACGGGTGTTTGCAGTCTGGTTGGCGGATCGGCTATCCACAGTATCGGCACTTCTGTCATGTTTTTCAATATGCTACTGCATAGCCGTAGGAGTGTATTTATTGATATTCGGACGGTGGCTGGCCATCAGTTTTGTCTTGCTCTATCAACGTTATGCAACGGAAAATATACGAAGGAAATGCTGTTGCAAACCCAGTTGCAGCGAATACGCCGTCTTGGCTTTCCGGAAATACGGTTTATGCATTGGGGCGTATAAAACGTACACTCGCTTGTTTCATACATGCCGAAGTGGGCAGTATATCATCGATTATCCATAATAGTATAAACTAATAATATATACAAAATGGGATTTTTCAATAAACACCGTACAGATGGTGCTACTTATGACGGACAAGGTGAAGAACGCAGAGGTTTGATTGATGTCATAGAATACAGAGGATTGCCGGAAGATATTGTGTGGAAGTTTCCGTATAACAATATTACTACAGGGGCGCAACTCGTTGTGGGTCCCGGACAAGAGGCTATCTTTGTCAGAGAAGGAGCTATTTATGATGTTTTTGGGGAAGGTACAAAAACATTGGATGCCAACAACATTCCTTTAATCCAGAAGCTTCTCAACCTACCCTTCGGCGGGAAGACTCCGTTTACGGCAGAGGTGTGGTACGTCAACCTTACTGCCAAGCGTAATTTGCCATTTGGTCTCAGCGTAAATGCGCACGACAGTTATTATGACACCTTGGTGCGTGTACAAGGACATGGCAACTACGGTATCCGCGTAACAGACAGCACCACTTTGCTGCGCGAACTGGTCAGCACACAACATCAGTTCAAAACAGAGGACATATTGGACAACTTCTATTCCATCATCTGTGAAGTAGCTGCGGCAGGCATACAGAACTATATTACACAAGAAAAAGTGAACGTCGCCACCCAATTGTCCGTATTAGCTCCTGCCATCTCCAAGTATATCAAACAGAAGCTGCAACAGGAATTTAATAAATATGGGTTGCAACTGGAGAATTTCAATTTCGAGGTATTGGAGCCTGACTTGAAGAACATCATGGGGAGAGAACAAGCTGGAGCTGCAGAGCAAGCCCGTTTGAGGAAATTAGGTGCGACCTATCAACAGGAGCGACAATTCGATGTCATGCAAACCGCCGCTGGTAATGAAGGTGCCGCCGGACAGGTAATGGGAGCCGGCATGGGGTTGGGTATGGGCTTTGGCATCGGGGGTATGTTCGGACAACAAATGAACCAAATGGGAGGCAGTATGACACCTCAGACTGTTCCTCCCCCTCCTCCGACATCTTCCATTTACCATGTCCTTGTCAACGGAAACCAGCAAGGGCCTTACGACATGGCTGCATTACGACAACTGGTACAGAACGGAATGTTGACCCGTGATACATACGTGTGGAAGAACGGTATGCCCCAATGGACTTATGCCGGAGAGTGTAGTGAACTACAGCAACTTTTTGGCACACCCCCTCCTCCACCTCCTCCCCAACCTTGAAATGAAAGCTTATAACCAAACTCTATCAACTCCAATACGAAATGCGTAACAAACCATTATTTATTATTGCAGACATTATACTGCCTTTAACATGTCTATTGGCCACGACCGGTTTATTTTTTCTCTTTATACCTTCTGAGGCAGGAAAACTGTTTTACACGAATATGGGCGTGACGTTGTGGATAGAAATCGTTTTCTTTGGCTACTTAGGAGTTCTGAAAGGGAAGACAAGGGGATTTTCTGTGGCCTTACTCGCGTTTTTGGGAATTAGTGCCGTCTACTACATAGCGGGTGCATTTATTTGGATGTTGCTTTATTCTCTAATGTTATCGTGGTTGCTTTCTTATAAGATTTACGTCAGTATTCACGCGGTTATATTGTTGCTGTGGTTCGTCGCAGGTGTCCTTCTTGCTCAGCAGGATAATGCCTATGAGGACAAAATGGAAGAACAGAGAAGAAACTATAAAACTGTGGAATATTATGGGAATAAAATTAACTATCTACTTAACAGATATCAGAAACTTCACCATCAAGGGCTGAACAATGCGGACAATCTGGAAATTTTACGGAATAAAATCAAAGGATTGCCTGTCGCTATTATGAATGCCGATGTCACCAACTCACAACTGACTGATATTGTACGGAGAGGTGAAGACTGTATGTCGAAATTAGAAAAGGCCCAAACAACAAATGAGGCTACCCAGGCAGATGAAGATCTCAGAGCATACTTGCTGAATGCGTTAAATGATTTGGAGTTCCTAAGGAATATCAGCCGGAAGTAGCTGTAAATGTAAGTTTATAAAATATAAGAGTTATATTATGGAAGTCATTATGTTGAAGTGCCCCAACTGTGGGGCTGCCGTATCGAGCGAACAGAAGAAATGCATCTATTGCAGGAAACCCGTTATTATCCAATCCTATAATGAGGTTAATGAGATGCCCCTGCTGCAACTAAACAAATATGCGGCATCTTACCGTAATACGTTGGCTGAAAATCCCAATAACAAAGAAATCAACTATTCTGTAGGTACATGCTATTTGAAGCTAAAATTATATGACAAGGCATTGGAAGCCTTTGAAAAAGCCTTGCAGGACAACTTTGAAAATGCAGAGCCTTATTATCTAGCCGCTGTCTCCTTATTACAGGGCAAGAAAGCTTTTGTTACTCCCAGAGCTTCCATTGACAAGGCAATCGAATACTTGAATGCTGCCAACATGATTAGTCCGAAGGACATTTATTACTATTTCCTAGCATACATCAAGCAAGATTATTTTGAACGCAAATATTTGAATACGACTCCTAACTATCAGGAACTGCTACAGACATCTGCTGAATATGGAATGACCGAGGAAAAGGCAGACGAGTTCTTCAGAATGCTTGGAGTGCCTCGTCCCGACCGTTTGTAATAGTATCAACATGGGCAAAGTCCACCGAAAACGAATGATATTTCCCCATGAAGTTTCACTGTAGTTCATTGATTAAAAGAGTGTCACATAACCTACATTTTTTCCCCAGCCAGCCCCACTTTCTGGCCAACTGGGGAATCATTTTTCCCTAACTGGAGAAAAGCGACCTCTCGGCCCGTGCCTATGACCACATCCTGAAAGTAGCCCGCACCATTGCCGATCTCGACGGCAGCGAGTCCATCCAGTCCGCCCACCTGGCCGAAGCCATCGGCTACCGCAACCTAGACCGCGAGGACTGGGCGGGATAAAGCATCGCTTCTTTTTAAGGCAAAACATTGATTCTTTGGAAGCAGAACATTGCTTTTTACAGAGAAGAACATTGCCTCTCCTTTTACATAAGAATCCATTCTGTACAAAACAGAATAGGATATAATATGACGTTGCAAAGCTTATCAACTCCCGATGATAACGTTATCATGGGCCGATGATAAGCTTTACGTTTTTCTGCCATGCTATCATAATGACCGATTTGGGTTAAAGCAACAATTTACCCTGCTTAAAGCAACACTATGCCCAGCTTAAAGCAATACTTTTCCCAGCTTAAACAACTGCTTTCTCCAGCTTAAACGATTGCTTCTCCCAGCTTAAAGAAAAGACAACCTTGTGGCTGACTTTTCCTGATTTAGATAGACAGTTTTTTGCTTTATAAACTGAAGCAGTAGACACTCCACAGAATGGTATCCTAAGAAAGTAGACGCTTTGCGGAAAAGCTCCATAAAAGGGTAGACATAATGTAAAAGGTCATACGATACTTTGCTGAAAAACTCAACATCAGTCTGCATTTCCGCACGCACCCTTCAGCCGTTGCAGGTGGCAGAAGAGCAGGCGACCGTCACCATCGTGCAGGTGCATGCCGTTGCCCTCGCAGTAGCGGAAGAAGGAACAGTCGGTACAAGGGCCAGTCTTTGCCCAACTGCGATCGCGGAAGGACTGGAAGCGGTGTTGCCACACGTCCATGAAATCGTCGCGGTAGATGTTGCCCTGGTGGTAGTCGGCACGGATGCTGGGACAGGCGGAGATGGAGCCGTCCGCCAGGACGGAAGCAACGCTGATGCCGGCGTTGCAGGTGTAGAAGCCGTCGCGCACCTCGCCTTCGTAACTGCCGAGGAAACCCTCGCAGCCGTAACTGGCATGTATTTTTCCATCGCGGCGGGTACGGCGGATGAAGTCCATCAGACCTTTGAAATCGCGGTCGTCCAACTGGAACTCGGGATAACGGGCGGCACGCCCCACGGGAAAGATGGTGAACAGACGCCAGCGACGGACGCCGGCCTCATAGAGAGCATCCTTGAACTGTTCCAAGTAGGGATAGTTGCGACGATTGACGCAAGTGACGACGTCCCATTTCACCTCCCGCTCCTGCGCCAGCAGGCGAATGGCATTCATCGCGCGGTCGTAGCTGTCGGGATGGCCGCGCAGCCAATTATGGTCATCGGCAAAGCCGTCAAGACTGACGGTGATGGCGTGAAGCCCTGCGGCCAGGAGACTTTGCAGCCGTTCGGCGGTAAGAAAGAGACCATTGGTCACCATTCCCCAAGGATAACCGCGGCGGTAAAGGGCCAAGCCCACTTGCTCCAAGTCGTCGCGTACCAGCGGTTCACCACCCGTAATGACGATGTTCACCTCATGCGGATTGACGTGAGGCGTCAAGCTGTCCACCACACGCAGAAAGTCCTCGGCAGGCATATCGGGAATATCCGTAGTGCGCTTGCAATCACTACCACAATGTTTGCAATGGATGTTGCACCGTTGTGTGCATTCCCAAAAGAGCTGCTTCAGCGGATGCAGAGCCTTCTGGTTCTCCCGCATCCGGCGGAATACCTCCAGTGCCAAACGCTTGCGCAAGGAAAGCCGTTCTACAGACTTCTTCATGGCTGTTGCCGTTTCTCCAACTCAAAGTTCACTTCCTGACTATCACTACCCTGATACCAGCCTTCACCACCCTGCGGATCCATCTCGACAATGGCAGAGTCGGCCTTGAGCGTACCCGAAGGATCCTCGCACACCACACGATAGCGGTCTGTCACCGTCATTTCGTTTTGATAAAGATAATCGCCACCCTTATCGGTCTTCAAGGTGTCGAAAGCCTGCGGAGGAAATGTCTCGTCGGACTTCCATTGCATAGGTTTCACGATGACACGCGCTCCCTCGACGGCAGCTTTCGTATCCTTGTCCGTGACCTTGCCCTTGATTTCATACTTAGCATAAGGGGTACCATATTCCACAGGGGTCTCGCCACCAGTTTCTGACGAGTCGCAGGAGGTGTAGCCCAGCAGAGCCAATACACCAGACAGAAAGCCATTGGAGACCTTCATCCAACGGCGGTTGTGTGTCGCTTTTTTCATGTAATCATTATTTTATAGGTTTACATCTCTATAAATGCACGATACACGACTTTACTGCACCTGCCCCCGACTTTTTTCGATGCGGATACGTGCATCCACGGCTATCACATGCTTGTCCGTGGCCAGCAGGGGGTTGATGTCCATCTCCTTGATTTCCGTAGCGAAACGCAGCAGGGTGGAGAGGCGAACGATGATTTCGGCAAACTTGTCCTCGTTGACACCCTTCTGACCACGCGTGCCCTTGATAATCTTGTAGGCGCGGAGGGAGCGGATCATGGAGTAGGCTTCTTCGTAGGACAACGGGGCAAGGCCGGACGATACATCTTTCAGCACCTCGACGAAGATACCGCCCAGACCGCAGAGCACCACGTGACCGAACTTCTCTTCGTACTTGGCGCCGATGAACAGCTCTGTACCCTTCAGCATGGGCTGTACCATGACGGCGGTTACTTCGGGCAGCTGCATCATACGGTCGAACTCCAAAGCCAGATGTTGCTCGCTCTTGATGTTGAGCACTACGCCGCCGATATCCGATTTGTGGACGGGGCCTACTACCTTGGCCACCACAGGGAAGCCCACGCGGCGCGCGAAAGCCAGCACTTCTTCCTTCTTCGACGAAACGAACTCGTCCACCAGCGGGATGCCCGCCGAACGGAGCAGGGCCTGCACCTGATGGGGCGGGATGTAGCCGTCGTCGGTGATGGAGTCGATGATGCGACGGATGCGCGGCACGTCCACGCCAAACAGCTCGATTTCGTTGGCCGCGGGGCGGGGTACGTTCATGATGCGTGTCAGCATGGTGCCCAGCGTCACCTCGTCGGCAAAGTTCACGTGGCCCTTCTTCAGAAAGTCGGCCACCTCGGCACCGGCTGTGTTGATGGAGGGCAGGATGGGAAAGATAGGTTTGCGGCACGTCTGCATCGCCTCGTGCAGCACGTCGTACATGTCGAACATCGTCACCAGGCCCGGCGTGCCGAAGATGGCCATCACGGCGTCGATGTTCTCGAACTTGTTTTCGCAATAATCCAGACAGAGCTTCAGATGTTCGGGTGTGCCTGTAGCCAGGATGTCGATGGGGTTACCCACCGAAGCGCCGGGATAGAGCTGTGCCTTCAGTTCGTCGGCCAAGGGGCCTTCGAGTCGCGGTACGTTCAAGCCACCCTTGCTCAAGGCATCGGTCAGCATCACGCCCGGCCCACCGGCGTGGGTGATGATGGCGAAGTTCTTCCCTTTCAACTCAGGCAAGGTGAAGATGCACCCTACGGTGGTCAGCTCCTCGCGCGAGTAACAGCGCACGATACCCGCCTTGCGGAAAAGGGCCTCGACGGCGGAGTCGCTGCTGGCGATGGCGCCCGTGTGCGAGCTGGCCGCACGACTGCCGCTCTCGCTGCTGCCGCTCTTGATGGCGGCGATGCGGCAGCCCTTCTTGATGAGCGACGAGGCATGGAAGAGCAGGCGGTCGGGGTCGCCGATACTCTCAATATAGAGCAGCTTGATGCGCGAATCGCGCACAGGGTCGAAATGCTCGTCCATGTACTGCAGCACGTCCTCCACGCCGATCTGCTTGGCGTTGCCCACCGACCAGACGGAGCAGAAGGGCAGTCCCTTAGTGACGGCACTCTCGAGAATGAACACCGCCGTGGCGCCCGAGCTGGAGATGAGGTCCACGCCCTGCGGATGCAGTTGGGGGATGGGCTGGCTGAAGACGCTGTGGTGCCACGAGTTCATGTAGCCGATGCAGTTGGGGCCGATGAGCGAAGCACCATAACGGTTAACGGTCTCAAGGATGCGGTCCTCCAGCATTGCCCCTTCGTGCGTCTCCTCGCCAAAGCCGGCAGAAAGGATGATGAAGGCGCGCACGTGCTTCTCGGCGGCCAGTGTCTCGACGGCATCGGGACACAGAGCCGCAGGAATGGCCAACACAGCCAGGTCGGTATCGGGGATGGCGGACACATCGGGGTAAGCCTTGACGCCCTGCACTTCCTGCTCCTTGGGGTTGACGGCACGCAGCTCACCTGCATAGCCGCCGCTGATGAGGTTCTTCAAAATGGCCCCTCCGGGCTTGTGTACATTGTTGGACGCACCCACCACAACGATGCTCATGGGGTGCAGCAGTTCATTATTGATCATAGCCGTTCAGTTATTTCGTTTATCCTGCACAAATATACTCTTTTTATACAAACAAGCAATATTTTGCCTGCACTATTGCACAAGAAATCGGACGGCCCGTACCTAACAGGAAAGGAAAGCATCGTTTTCCCCACAAGAAAAGGCTGCTTTCCCATGAAGAAAACAGCCTTTCTCTATTTCTATCGGACGAAAATCCATCAATCGCGCCTGTCCTGGCTCTGCGACACGTATTCGAACTGGGTGTTGAAGCGCATGTCCCAATCAATGCCGTCGACCGCCGTCACTTCCACCACATAGCCGCCCAGCTCCTTGTCGACTCCATTGACATAGCCGTCGGGGTGCAGTTCTTCGACTTTGTCGAGCACGGCTGCTGGCAGGATACCGGCTGGCAACGGGCTGAAATAGCACTCAATGCTGGTCCATGCCCCGCTTTCATCGAACTCCATGTCCGTGCCGTCGGACAACTTCACCTGATATTCCTTCCGTCCGTCGTCTTTCTCCTGAATGATGGAAAGAATGTCGGCATCAGGGAAATAGCTCTCTATAAAAGAACGGGCCTCATTGGGCAAATCACCAAAATCGATTTTCTTTTCGTCGTCACAGCTTGACAACATACACACTCCCAGCAAAATAGGGAGAAACGCTAACAATTTTCTTACTTTCATAATCATTTTTAATTATAATCTTCTCAATTTTTCTTCTCCGGCCAACCAGGCATGAAAGGCTTCCAGCCTCATCGCCATGCGTCCATCGAATTGTTTTCTGTTGCAAAGATAGAGGGCAAAACTGGAAAGAATTGGGAAAATGATGGAAAAACCTTATCTTTGCCGCATATTATCAGTCACATAAAGAGAAGCAACAATATGGAGAAAAAGTTCAAACGTACTACCGTGACATCGGCCCTGCCCTATGCCAACGGTCCCGTCCACATCGGACACCTGGCCGGCGTCTACGTCCCCGCCGACATCTACGTGCGCTACCTGCGCCTCAAGAAGGAAGACGTCATCTTCATCGGCGGAAGCGACGAGCACGGTGTACCCATCACCATCCGCGCCAGGAAGGAAGGCTGCACGCCGCAGGACATCGTAGACCGCTACCACACGCTGATCCGCGACTCGTTCAAGGAATTCGGCATCTCGTTCGATGTCTACGGACGCACCACCTCCGAGATACACCACCAGACGGCTTCCGACTTCTTCCGCAAGCTCTACGACAAGGGCGAATTCATCGAGAAGACCTCCATGCAATACTACGACGAGGAAGCCAAGACCTTCCTGGCCGACCGCTACATCACCGGCGAATGTCCCCGCTGCCACGCCCAGGGTGCTTATGGCGACCAGTGCGAGAAGTGCGGCTCCACGCTGAGCCCCACGGAGCTCATCAACCCCAAGAGCGCCATCAGCGGCAGCAAGCCCGTCATGAAGGAAACCAAACACTGGTACCTCCCGCTGGACAAGCACGAGGGCTGGCTGCGCAAGTGGATTCTGGAAGACCACAAGGAGTGGCGTCCCAACGTCTATGGCCAGTGCAAGTCGTGGCTCGACATGGGTCTGCAGCCGCGCGCCGTGAGCCGCGACCTCGACTGGGGTATCCCCGTGCCCGTAGAAGGCGCCGAGGGCAAGGTGCTCTACGTGTGGTTCGACGCTCCCATCGGCTACATCAGCAACACCAGGCAGCTGCTGCCTGACTCGTGGGAGAAGTGGTGGAAAGACCCCGAGACACGCCTCATCCACTTCATCGGCAAGGACAACATCGTCTTCCACTGCATCGTCTTCCCCGCCATGCTGAAGGCCGAAGGTTCGTACATCCTGCCCGACAACGTACCCTCGAATGAGTTCCTCAACCTCGAAGGCGACAAGATATCGACCTCGCGCAACTGGGCCGTCTGGCTGCACGAGTATCTGCAGGACTTCCCCGGCAAGCAGGACGTGCTGCGCTACGTGCTCACCGCCAACGCACCCGAGACGAAGGACAACGACTTCACGTGGAAAGACTTCCAGGCACGCAACAACAACGAGCTGGTAGCCGTCTATGGCAACTTCGTGAACCGTGCCCTGCAGCTCACCAAGAAATACTTCGACGGCGTAGTGCCCGCCTGCGGCGAACTGACCGACTACGACCGCGACACGCTGAAGGAATTTGCCGACGTGAAGAGCGAAGTGGAGAAGCTGCTCGACGTCTTCAAGTTCCGCGACGCGCAGAAGGAAGCCATGAACCTGGCCCGCATCGGCAATAAGTACCTGGCCGACACCGAACCGTGGAAGCTGGCCAAGACCGACATGGGCCGCGTACAGACCATCCTGCACATCGCCCTGCAGCTGACGGCCAACCTGGCCATCGCCTTCGAACCGTTCCTGCCCTTCAGCAGCGAACGCCTGCGCCACATGCTGAACATGGAAAGCTTCGACTGGGCCAACCTGGGCCGCACCGACCTGCTGCCCGCCGGACACCAGCTGGGCACTCCCGAACTGCTGTTCGAGAAGATTGACGACGAAGCCATCCAGGCACAGGTAGACAAGCTGCTGGCCACGAAGAAGGCCAACGAGGCAGCCAACTACAAGGCCAACCCAGTAAAGCCCGTCATCCCCTTCGAAGACTTCGAGAAGCTGGACATCCGCGTAGGTACCGTACTCGAATGCTCGGCCGTACCCAAAATGAAGAAACTGCTTCAGTTCAAGATTGCCGACGGTCTGGAGAACCGCACCATCGTAAGCGGCATCGCCCAGCACTACAAACCCGAAGAGCTGGTAGGCAAGCAGGTGCTGTTCATCGCCAACCTGGCTCCGCGCCAGTTCAAGAACGGCCTCGTCAGCCAGGGCATGATCCTCTCTGCCGAAGACTACGACGGCTCGCTGGCCGTCACCTCCGTATTGCGCGAGGTAAAGCCGGGGAGCGAAGTGAAATAAACCACCGACAATGAAGAATGAAGAACGAAGAATGAAGAATTGACTGCGGACAAGGATTGGAACCCGTTTCCGCCCCACCTCCATTCTTCATTCTTCATTCTTCGTTCTTCATTCTTCATTTATATGAGTCAAAGCAGTCTGAAAGAAAAAACCGCCAAAGGCCTGTTCTGGGGTGGGCTCAGCAACGGCCTGCAGCAGGTGCTGAATCTTGTCTTCGGCATCTTTCTGGGGCGTCTGCTGGACCGTAGCGACTACGGCATGGTGGGCATCCTGACTGTTTTCTCTGCCATAGCCGCCGCTCTACAGGAGGGAGGATTCATCTCGGCGCTGACCAACCGCAAGAATGCTACACACCGCGACTACAACGCCGTCTTCTGGTTCAGCTTTCTGTGCAGCGTCACGTTCTATCTCATTCTGTTCCTGTGCGCTCCGCTCATTGCCCGCTTCTTCGGCATCGCCGAACTGGTACCCTTGTCGCGCCTGCTCTTTCTGGGCTTCGTCATTTCCAGCCTGAGCATCGCTCCGCGGGCCTGGCTGTTCAAGAACCTGAAGATTCGGGAAACCACCATTATCTCCCTCACCTCTCTAAGCGTATCGGGCGTGGTAGGCATCACGCTGGCTGCCAACGGATTCGCTTACTGGGGATTGGCTTTTCAGTCCCTGTCCTTCGTCACGATGGTTACCCTGCTCAACTTCTACTTCTCCCGCTGGAGGCCCAACCTGCACATCGACTTCCGCCCCATCCGCGAGATGATAGGCTTCAGCAGCAAACTGATAGTGACGAATGTCTTTACCATTCTCAACAACAACCTCTTCTCCGTCGTACTGGGCAAGTTCTATTCGCCCAAGGAAGTGGGCGACTTCACGCAGGCCAACAAATGGAACGGCATGGGTCATACGCTCATTACCAATATGATCAATGGCATTGCCCAACCTGTCTTTACCAGCATTGCCGACGACCGCGAACGCCAGCTCAACGTCTTCCGCAAGCTGCTCCGCTTTACCGCTTTCATATCCTTTCCTGCCATGTTCGGCCTGAGCCTGGTATCCAAAGAGCTGATTGTCATCACCATCACCGAGAAATGGCTGTCGAGCGCGGCCATCCTGCAACTGCTTTGCGTATGGGGAGCCTTCATCCCCATCACCAGCCTCTTCTCCAACCTGGTCATCAGCCGCGGGCATTCGTCCGTATATATGTGGAACACCATCTGCCTGAGCCTGCTGCAGCTGGCAGCCGCCTGCACGATGTATCCCTTCGGCCTGGAGTGGATGCTCCGTGTCTTTGTAGCGATACACATCGGCTGGCTGTTCGTCTGGCTGTGGTTCGTGCATCGCGAGATTGGTCTGACACTGAAGCATTTGCTGAAAGATATCTCTCCCTATCTGCTTCTTTCGGCCCTGCTTACCGTGTCGACCCATTACCTGACGCGTTCCATCACGAATCTCTACCTCAGCATGGCCGTGAAGGTAGTTGGCGTAGCCGCCTTCTATGCCCTTGTGTTGTGGAAATTACAGTCCGTAATCTTCCGCGAGAGTGTGCAATTTCTGTTGAAACGAAGTGGGAAACCATGAGACAAATTGCCTACATCCTGTCTGCCTATACCGATGCCCCCCATCTGGCACGGCTGGTCGCCGCCCTGGACGACGGCGGGGCAGACTTCTATGTCCATATAGACCGCAAGGTGGATAGCTGTCCCTTCCACCGGTTGCTCGACGGTAAGGTGACGTTCGTTCCTTCCCATTGGATCAGTTGGGGAGGCTGGCAGCAGGTGGAATACCAGAAAGAGCTGCTGGCAGCCGTGTTGTATAGCGACCGCGACTATATGCGAGTAGTCTGTCTGAGCGGGCAGGACTATCCTCTGTGGAGCAACGGGCGCATCCGCCGCTACTTTGACGAGCATCCCGATACGGAATTCATTATGGGACTGAACCTCACCCGTTGTACCGACCGTGCCCAGCGTTCCAAGGTCTGCTGTTACCACTTCTTCCGTGACCTGCCCTGGCGGAACCTCTGGTGGAAGAACAAACTGATAGTAGCCTCCCGCCTGCTGATGAAAGCCCTGCCCCTGCGCAAGCGTCCTTATACGTTTATCAATGGCCGCCAGGCCGACGTCTACTTCGGATCCGACTATTGGGCTGTCACCCTGCCCTGTGCCCGATACATCTATGAAGGGCTCTGCTCCAAACGGCAATTGGTACGCTACTTCCACACCAGTTTTGTGCCCAGCGAACTCTGCATTCAGACACTTGTATTCAACTCGCCCTTCGCCCGTCATGCTCTCCTATACGAGGGTGATTATCCCGGCCTTTCAGGACTGACACCACTGCACTACATCGAATACGGACATGCCATCAAGACTCTGACCCTCGAAGATCTTCCTGCCTTGCACCGCTCCGACAAGATGTTCTGCCGAAAGGTCGTAAGCGGTGTTTCGGACAGGCTGGCGGATCAGATAGACCAAGACAGACAAACCTCCAAACTCCAGTGAGCCTATGCATATACTGATACTCCCCATGTATTACCCCGAGCCGGGTGCTCCTCCCCATCGCGGCTACATGTTCCGCGAGCAGGCCGTACAGATTGCCCGGACAGGGTGTCAGACAGGACTGGTCTACGTAGAGCAGCGCCTGCTGAAGGAACTGAGCTGGAAAACGTTCCGGCAGGAGAACCATTTCCAGGTGACAGAAGACGAGAGCGAACACGTGGTTACCCTGCGCATGCACGCCTGGAACCCCAAACTGTCTACACGTATCGGTGCCATCATCTGGTCGTTGTTGACGCTGCGACTGGTAGGGATCTATATCCGTCGGCACGGCAAGCCCGACCTGATTCATGCCCACTTCGGTACCTGGGCCGGTTATGCCGCCCGGTTGGCCTACAAATGCTATGGCATCTCGTATATCGTCACCGAACATGCCTCGTCCATCAACGGCGGAAAGGTGACACCCGGCCAGGCAACGACCTTGCGTACGGCCTACAAAGACGCCAGAAAGGTTATTTGCGTGGGAACACAGCTGAAGCAGAACCTTACGCCCTATCTGGACCGTCCGGACAAGGCCATCGTAATTCCCAACTTTGTCGATATCAGTACGTTCCGACCCAACGGGAAGCAGACAGAGAAGGAGAAGTCCTTTACATTCGTCAGCGTAGGAAACTTGAGCAGACGGAAAGGGTTTACTGAACTGATAGACGCCTTTGCCCGGCACTTCTCCGACAAGCCCCATGTATCACTTGTCATTGCCGGTGACGGCGAGGAAGAAGACAACCTGAGACAACAGATCCACGGGTTGCATCTGGAAGGGCAGATCAGTTTGGCCGGAAGACTTCCGCGCGAAGAGGTAGCCGACCTGTTGGCTCGTAGCGATGCATTCGTGCTGGCTTCCTATGCGGAGACGTTCGGCATCGTCTTCATCGAAGCCATGGCTGCCGGACTGCCTGCCATAGGTACCGTTTGTGGTGGTCCCGAAGACATCATTACGCCGGAAAGCGGTTATCTGATCCGTCCTGGCGATGTACAGGCATTGGGCCAAAAGATGCAGGAGCTCTACGAACACTATGAACAGTTTGACAAAGCGGCCATCCGCCGCTCGGTGGCCGAACGTTTTGATTTTGCCCAAGCCGGACAGAAACTGCTGAAAGTATATCAAGAAGCCATCCAAGGACATGAATAATAAGAGAATATTGAAAATAGCCGTAGTAGACTGCTCCGTATCGGGCCATCGGGAAACGTACTATCGGACCTTTGCCACTGTATGGGCCGAGATGGGCAATGAGGTGCTGCTGCTGGCTCCGCAACCGTCGGATACGAAAGAAGTGGCGGCCTTCCGTCAGATAGATATTCGTCCGCTCCGCCCGCTCCCGACAAACCGTCCGTTGCAGAAGAAGCTCATCGTCCTACAGAATGCGGCCATCCGTCTGCGCAACCTGAAGTCGGTACGCAAGCAGTTGGATGATTTCCATCCGGACCTGGTCTTCTTTCCCTGCCTGGATGACTTGTTGCCTACGCTGGGGCCGATGTGTCTGTTCGACCGTCTGCTGCCTTACCGCTGGAGCGGCCTGCTGGTCCAATCGGCCTTGCCCCGCTGGCAGAAGGGAATGCCCGACGTCCGTCCTTACCTGAGCAGTTCCCATTGTCTGGGCGTCGGTGTGCTGAACGAATATTCGGCTGATGACCTGAAAGCTTTCCAACCGCACGTGTGGTGCATGCCCGATTTTGCCGACCTGTCGGCTCCCGACCCATCTTATCTCTTGCTGCAAATACTTCGGCAGCGGGCAGGCGGACGGAAAGTTGTTTCCCTGTTGGGTTCCATCGGCATGCGGAAAGGAGTCACCCTGCTGCAGCAAGTCATCCCGCTGCTGCCCGAAGACGAATATTTCTTCCTCATTGCCGGCCGTTCGTGGCTGGACGAAGCAGAAACCTCTCGTCTGCGGTCGCTGGAATCCGGCCGTACGAATTGCCTATTCTCGCTGGAACGCATCCCTGATGAAGCCTGTTTCAATGCACTGGTTGCCGCCAGCGATGTCATTTTTGCCGTTTACCGAAACTTTACCGGCAGCAGCAACCTGCTGACCAAAGCGGCAGCTTTCCGGCGGCCGGTCATCGTCAGCCGGGAGGCCTGCATGGGATGGCGGGCAGAGAAATACGACATCGGACGCGCCATCGTAGAAACGGATGCCAACGCCTGCCGGAAAGCCATCGCGGACCTCTGCCACGACACAAAGGACCGTACCGAAGCCTACAACCGTTACCTGCAACAACACAGCCTCGGTCGCCTTCGTTCCTGTCTGGAAACGTTGCAGGAGAATTTGCTTGATAACCTGATTAAAACAACATAAAATGAAAGTTCTGTTCACCTTCGGAGGCATTCCCCACTACCTGAATGCCCTGCTCGAGAAACTATATAAGAAAGGTGTGGATATCGTAGTCGTCACCCCGCAGAAAGGGAACGCCACCATCGGCCAGGGGGTAAAGATGGTGGAAGGAGGTACGTACCGCCACCTGACGACTCCCGAAAAGAAGATGTTCTACGGCAAGAGTGCCTTCCCCGCCTTGCCCGACCTGATAAGCCGGGAGAAGCCCGACCTCGTGGTCATGGGTTGGCCCTACTTCCTGCAACTGTTCTTCCAACCTCGTCTGCGCCGCGTGCTTCGTGCCTGCGGCACACGGGTGGCGATCCGTGAGATTCCCTTCCAGACTCCTCCTTACGGACGGATCCGCTCCTACTTCCGCCAGCACCCCATGTATGACGAGAACATGTGCCTGCAAAGCCGAGGAGCGGCTTTCCTCCTTCGCCAGTGGCTCATCGCTGGCCTGCGTCGTTATTGTTATGCGCGTTGTGCAGGTATCCTGTGCTACTCCAGCGTGGGACACGAGATTATCCCCTCGTATGGGGTCAAGTCTGAACGGATACACGTCACCTACAATGCTACGGATACGGAAGCTTTGCTCAGCGAACGGCAGGCGGTGGAAACGGAGCCGGCTTTGTTGCCGCCTTGTCATCGGCGTCTGCTACACATCGGCCGACTGGTGAAATGGAAACGGGTAGACCTGTTAATCGATGCCTTTGCCCGGCTGGCCGGGAAGTATCCCGATGCCGAACTGACCGTCGTGGGCAACGGTCCCGAACTGGAGAAACTGAAACAGCAGGCCCGCCGCCTGAACCTGACGGTGGCCGACAAGGATACGCCTTCTACTCCAGGTTGCGTACGCTTCACCGGTGCCATCTATGACCCAAAGGAACTGGGAGCGTGTATGCACGAATCGCTGGTGTACGTGCTGGCCGGCATGGGAGGCTTGTCCATTAACGATGCCATGACCTATGGCCTGCCGGTAGTATGCTCCGTCTGTGACGGAACGGAACGCGACCTGGTGGTCGACGGACGGAACGGTCTTTTCTTCCGCGACGGCGACGTCGACAGCCTGACCCTGACACTGGACACCCTGCTGGCCTCGCCCGAACGCTGCCGCACGATGGGCCAGGAGTCCGAGCGCATCATCCGCGAGCAGATTAATCTCGATACGGTGGCCGGACGCTATCTCCGGGCCTTCAGCGATTTAATGAAAAATGAAGAATGAATTATCCATTCTCCATTTTCAATTAACAGGACTTTCTTACGCCGCAGAAGTCCAGTTCCTGCTTGGCTTCGTCGCGGGCAATGGAGAGGAAGGGCGTGTGACGTACCAGCCATACCACAATATCGGCCCGACGGTAAGCCTCCTTGTAGTCTGTCAAGTGGAAGCTGGGATGGGAAGGGATGTTGGGTTCCACGATAAGCACATCGGCTCGACTTTCCGACACGATGCGCGAAGCGATGTACTTGGCAGGCGATTCACGCAGATCATCGATATTGGGTTTGAAGGCCAGACCCATGCAGGCCACTACCGGCTCGCGCCCGTTACGCTCTACAAAGGCATGGCAGGCGTCGAGCACCTTGCCCGCACACCAGTCGGCCTTGTAGTCGTTGGTCTCGCGGGCACGCTTGATGAGCTGGGCCTGTTCGGGATAGTCCGCCACGATGAACCACGGGTCTACGGCGATGCAATGTCCGCCCACACCGCAGCCGGGCTGGAGGATGTTGACACGCGGATGCTTGTTGGCCAGGTCGATGAGTTCCCAGACGTTGATGCCGGCCTTGTCGCAAATCATGGACAGCTCGTTGGCGAAGGCTATCTGCGCGTCGCGGCTGGAGTTCTCCGTCAGCTTGCACATCTCGGCCGTACGGGCATTGGTGCGGTGCAGCTTGCCCTGCACGAAGGCCGAATAGAATTCGATGGCCTTGTCGGTCGAAGCCTCGTCGATGCCGCCGATGACACGGTCGTTGTGCACCAACTCGTAGAGAGTGTTGCCGGGAAGCACACGCTCGGGGCAATAAGCTATATAGATCTGTCCTTTCAGCTCAGGGCGCTGGCTGAAGATGAGCTCGGCCATCCGCTCGGTGGTCATCACGGGCGAAGTAGACTCGATGACAAACAGATTGCCGGGGCGCAGGCAGGGGACGACCGAACGGGTAGCCGCCTCCACGTAAGTGATGTCCGCGCGGTGGTTCTGCTTGAAGGGGGTAGGCACCACAATGACGAAGGCATCGGCCTCTTCGGGGCGGGACACGGCACGCAGGCTGCCGCTCTGCACGGCTTCACGCACCACCCGGTCCAAGTCGGGCTCCACGATATGGACTTTTCCCTGATTGACGGTTTCGACCACCGACGGATTGACATCCACTCCCACCACCTGATAACCATGATGGGCCGCTACAGCTGCCGTCGGCAGACCGATGTAGCCCAATCCTACAAATACAACCTTCTTCATAGAATATCTTTATTTATAAACACGGGCAAAAGTACAAATAATCTGTGTGACTTTGCACCGTTTCTCATCGAAAACCACTACTTTTGCGCCAAATAACGGGCATTTCGTTGTCTATTCTTTGTTTTACAACCGACCATTCAACAAAATGAGAGTCCTGCTTATCAATACATCCGAACGAATCGGCGGAGCCGCCATAGCCGCCAGCCGCCTGACAGAAGCCCTGAAGAACAACGGCATCAAGGCCAAGCTGCTGGTGCGCGACAAGCAGACCGACCAGATCTCTGTCGTGGCCCTGCGCCGCAACTGGCGGATGGTGTGGAAGTTCGTATGGGAACGCATCGTCATCTGGAAAGCCAACCGCTTCAAGAAGAACAACCTCTTTGCCGTAGACATTGCCAACACGGGTACGGACATCACCTCCCTGCCCGAATTCCGCCAGGCCGACGTCATCCACCTGCACTGGATCAACCAAGGCATGCTCTCCCTGAAGAATATCGAACAGATACTGGCCTCGGGCAAGCCCGTTGTATGGACATTGCACGACATGTGGCCCGCAACAGGCATCTGCCACCACGCCCGTGAGTGCGACCGCTACCAGCAGGAATGCGGCTCGTGTCCTTTCCTCTATGGCAACGGACACAAGAAAGACCTTGCCTACCGCACGTTCCACAAGAAGCTACAGCTCTACCACGACTATCCGCTGACATTCGTCACATGCAGCCACTGGCTGGAAGAAAAGACCCGCCAGAGTGCACTGACCGCCGGCCATCGCATAGAGTGCATTCCCAACCCGCTGAACATCAACCTCTTCAAGCCGCACGACCGGCAGAGCGCACGCGAACGCCTGCGGCTCCCGTCGGACAAGCGGCTCCTCCTCTTCGGCTCCGTCAAGATTACGGACAAGCGCAAGGGCATCGACTACCTGATTGAGTCGTGCCGCCTGCTGGCCGACAAACATCCCGAACTGAAGGACCAACTGGCCGTCGTAGCCTTCGGCAACCAGTCCGACCAACTGGCCTCCCTGCTGCCCTTCCCCGTCTATCCGCTGGACTTCGTGCGCGACGACCACCGGCTGGTGGACATCTACAATGCCGTCGACCTCTTCGTAACCCCTTCGCTGGAAGAAAACCTGCCCAACACCATCATGGAAGCGATGGCGTGCGGCACGCCCTGCGTGGGCTTCAACGTGGGCGGCATCCCCGAGATGATAGACCACCTGCACAACGGCTACGTGGCCCGCTACAAGGAAGCCGACGACTTTGCCAACGGCATCTACTGGATTCTGACCGACCCCGACTATCCCAACCTCTGCGAACAGGCCTGCCGCAAGGCCGTCAGCCACTACTCGGAAGGAAGTGTGGCCAAACGATACATCGACCTCTACAACAAAGTGACCGGAAGCAATGCATAACCATCCCACGCCCAAATTCAGCATCATCACCGTCTGCTACAACGCCGAAGCGACCCTCGAGGACACCATCCAGAGCGTCATCTCGCAGACCTACCACCACGTGGAGTACATCATCGTGGACGGCGCCTCGAAGGACCGCACCATGGACATCGTGAACCGCTACCGCGACCGCATCGCCGTAGTCGTCAGTGAGCCGGACAAGGGCCTCTACGACGCCATGAACAAGGGCATCCGCCTGGCCACGGGCGACTACCTGTGCTTCCTCAACGCGGGCGACAGCTTCCACGAAGACGACACCCTGCAACAGATGGTACACTCCATCCACACCCTCCAGCTGCCCGACGTGCTCTATGGCGAGACGGAGCTGGTGGACCACGAAGGCCACTTCCTGCGCATGCGCCGCCTGCAGGCCCCCGAACACCTGACGTGGAAGAGCTTCCGCCAGGGCATGCTCGTCTGCCACCAGGCCTTCTTCCCGAGGCGCAACCTGGTGATGCCCTACGACCTGCGCTACCGCTTCTCGGCCGACTTCGACTGGTGCATCAAGATCATGAAGAAGTCGAAGGTGCTCCACAACACCCACCTCACCCTCATCGACTACCTGGCCGAGGGCATGACCACGCGCAACCACCAGGCCTCGCTCAAGGAACGCTTCCGCATCATGGCCCGCCACTACGGCTGGGCAAGCACCGTGGCCCATCATGCTTGGTTCGCCCTCCGCCTGCTGCTGAAGAAATAAGCGGAAGAGAAGCCCGCGGCAAGTCCTCAAGCTGCAACGGGCCACTTCCCGCCCTGCTTTCTCCCGCCCAAAACCAGGCAATGTTTTCCCTCGGAAAAAGCAATGTTTTGCACGAAAAAAAGCATTGTTTTCCACCAAAGAAAGCAATGCTTTTCCCGCAGGCAATGCCTGGGGCAGAAATATCATTCCTCCACCAGATTGTCAGGAAGCCTTGCCAGCCAGCAAGGCGCGCAATTCCTTCACTCCTTCGGACGCTCCCTTGCGGATGACGTGTATCGGGCGTGTGCTGTGCGTGTCTACCGGCTTGGGGTCGATGAGGTAGACCTCGGCACGGGCGGGCACGTAGTGCAGCAGCCCTGCGGCGGGGTAGACGTTCATCGACGTGCCGATGATGACAAAGATATCGGCCTGCTCCACGTAGCCGATGGCCGTCTCGATTTCGGGTACGGCCTCGCCGAACCACACGATGAAGGGGCGCAGGGGACTGCCGTCGCCCGCACGGTCGGTGGCGCGGGTCTCATACTCCTCAGGCTTCAGTTCCTTGATGTAGCGCGGGTCGTAGGGGTCGCGGCTGGAGCACATCTTCGTGAGCTCGCCATGCAGGTGGATCACCTTCGTGCTGCCCGCCCGCTCGTGCAGGTTGTCGATGTTCTGCGTGATGACCGTCACGTTGAAATCTTTTTCCAGCTGTGCCACGCCGATGTGGCCTTCGTTGGGTTTCACTTCGAGCAACTGCTTGCGCCGCTCGTTATAGAAATTGATGACCAGTTCGGAGTCGCGCGCATACCCTTCGGGCGTGGCCACCTGCTCCACTGGATAGCGGTCCCACAGGCCTCGTGCATCGCGGAACGTGCTGATGCCACTCTCGGCGCTCATGCCTGCGCCCGACAAAACTACCAGATTTTTCATCATTTGCTCCTTTCTTTAAGCGTTTATGTGCCAAATATAAGGAAAGTAGGCGCACGTTGTCCCACAAAATAAGAAAAATTAAATACTGCAACCCGTTAACATTCAAATAAAACCCGTACTTTTGCCACTCATTAAAAAAGAACTATGGACAAATTCAGTTATGCAATCGGCCTGGGTATAGGTCAGAATCTTTTAAGTATGGGTGCCAAAGGCATCTCGGTAGACGACTTCGCACGCGCCATCAGCGACGTGCTCAACGGCAACCCAACGGAAATCACCCATACCGAGGCACGCGACATCGTAAACAAATATTTCGAAGAAATGGAAGCCCGCATCAATGCGGAAAACATCGAGAAGGGCAAGAAGTTCCTCGAAGAGAACAAGCAGCGTCCGGGCGTGGTGACCCTGCCCAGCGGCCTGCAATACGAAGTGATCAAGGAAGGCAACGTAGGCCACTATGCCAAGATAGACGACCAGGTGCAGTGCCACTACGAAGGCACTCTCATCGACGGTACCCTCTTCGACAGCTCCATCAAGCGCGGCCAACCCGCCACGTTCGGCGTCAACCAGGTCATCCCCGGCTGGGTGGAAGCCCTCCAGCTGATGCCCGAAGGAGCCAAGTGGAAACTCTACATCCCCAGCGAGCTGGGCTATGGCGCACACGGCGCAGGCGAGATGATTCCGCCCCACAGCACACTGATTTTCGAAGTGGAACTCCTGAAAATATTATCCAAATAAAAAATATAATCAGTAAGACAAAATGAAAAAAGTAACATTTCTGATGACGCTGGCCGCAGCAGCAGCCTTGTCATCGTGTACAGCCCAGTCCTCTAAGGGCAATCTGTCCAACGACATCGACTCACTCTCCTATGCCATCGGTATGGCCCGCACCGAAGGTCTCGACCAGTTCCTGATGCAGCAGGGCATCGACAGCACGCAGATGACCCAATTCATCAAAGGTTTCAACGAAGGCGCCGCCAAAATCGACAAGAAAGACGTAGCCTACATGACCGGCCTCCAGGTAGGCCAGATGGTCAGCAAGCAGTGGGTGGAAGGCTTCAACCAGCAGATTTTCGGCAACGACTCTACCCAGAGCCTCAACCGTGAGAAACTGCTCGAAGGCTTCATCGCCGGCGTGGTAGGCAAGGGCCAGATGGACAAGATGTTCGCCCAGGGCTACATGCAGAGCCAGATGGAAGTAATCCGCGAGAAGTCGCTGGAGAAGAGATATGCCGACAACATCGAAGCCGGCAAGAAGTTCCTCGAGGAAAACAAGCAGAAAGAAGGCGTGGTAACGACTGAAAGCGGCCTGCAATACAAGGTCCTGACCCAAGGTACAGGCGCCGTTCCTGCCGACACCAGCTATGTACAGGTGAACTACAAAGGCACGCTGCTCGACGGCACTGAGTTCGACAGCTCCTACAAGCGCAAGGACAAGGATGGCAAATCACAGCCCGCTACCTTCCGCGCCAACCAGGTCATCAAAGGCTGGACCGAAGCCCTGACCATGATGCCCGTCGGCTCGAAATGGGAACTCTACATCCCCTATGACCTGGCTTACGGCTCCAGAGAGATGGGTGCCCAGATCAAACCCTTCTCTACCCTGATCTTCGAAGTTGAACTGGTAGGCATCGGCAAGAAAAAATAAGCGGCAGGCACTTCTGCTGTCAAAATGACAATCGGAGCGGATGAGACAAATGATGCAAAAGCATCGGTCTCACCCGCTCTTTTTTGTACTTTTCCCTATTTTTTTCCGCCCGTCTATAGATAAATTAAAATAAATTCCTATATTTGCTTACTATTTGATAACAACAAGAAACTTACAAACGTATATTATGGAGAAAATAGACAATCTGGACCGTCAAATTTTGGAAATCATTTCCCAAAATGCCCGTATTCCGTTTAAGGACGTAGCAGCCGAATGCGGCGTGTCGCGCGCCGCCATCCACCAACGTGTGCAGCGACTGATTGACTTGGGTGTCATTGTAGGCTCCGGCTATCACGTCAATCCCAAATCGCTGGGATACCGCACCTGCACCTACGTGGGTATCAAGCTGGAAAGAGGCTCCATGTACAAGACCGTTGTGGCCGAGCTGAACAAGATTCCCGAAATCGTGGAATGCCACTTCACCACCGGCCCCTACACCATGCTGACCAAGGTATATGCCCGCGACAACGAGCATCTGATGGACCTGCTGAACAACAAGATGCAGGAGATACCCGGCGTCACGGCCACCGAGACATTGATTTCGCTGGAGCAGAGCATCAAGAAAGAGATTCCCATCTGCCAGGAATAAACCAACGACTACACCCTTTGTGAGGGACGCAGAGCATCCTTCGGCAGCTCACGCCCCTCACGAAGTCCGGTCCTCATCCCCCATCATCCCATGGAACTACTGGACAACCTCCATCTCTCAGGCCTGTTCATCGGCATCTGCACCTTTCTGATCATCGGCCTCTTCCACCCCGTCGTGGTCAAGGCCGAGTATTATTGGGGCACACGCTGCTGGTGGATATTCCTCCTGCTGGGTGTGGCAAGTGTCATTGCCTCCATCTGTGTAGACAACATTCTAGTATCCTCGCTGCTCGGCGTCTTCGCCTTCTCCTCCTTCTGGACCATCAAGGAAGTGTTCGAACAGGAGGAACGCGTCAAGAAAGGCTGGTTTCCAAAAAATCCCAAAAGGAAATACAAGTTCTGACAGCCCAGCAACGGGCATTTTTTACCGAATCCCTTGCATATTTCAACGGAATATACTAATTTTGCACCGCTATCCCCCGAAAGGATACATCGGACTTGTAGCTCAGTTGGTTAGAGCAACAGACTCATAATCTGGAGGTCCCTGGTTCAAGCCCAGGCTGGTCCACATTGAAAATTAGGCAGTTACGAATTTCGTAACTGCTTTTTTTATGCTCTTGCGTAAACAATGCGTAAACAAACTGTTTGAGTTGATTATGTTTATACATAGAATTTCTATGAAGTTCCATGTAGTCCTATAACATTACTCATTAATATATGTAGCTAATGTAGCTTCTTTGGCGGTTAAATAAACTCAAATATATTCTATTTTCACCTTGATTTATAGAATAATATTGTATTTTTGTATTGCGTAATGCATTTGTAGCAAGCCATGACCATTATGGTACTCTTTTTTAGAAAAGGAAAGTGAGTTTGCTTAACTATCGTGGGTAGGTTATCCCATTCCGATGAATCAATGCGTAGAGGGAGTACCAGTCGGAGGGTACTCTATATAACAAACGAAACGCGAGAGTTACTTCAGGGGTTGAGACCGATTAGCATAAGCCCGGTTACCATTCAGCGACAGAGGTTAACGAGATTGCACCGCTGCATATAACAACAATGTTTTTATCCGTCTAAGGGTAAGGGCTCTGTGGTTATATGCAGTGTTTTGTGTATGTATGCCTCACATTGCAAAGCGTCTGTATTCAGAGGTTATGTTGAACATAAACAATGAATGCAATGGAAAAACTGACAAAATCCATGTCCCTTTTCAAAGAACGTAACTGTTCTGTTTCTATCGTGTTGGACTCACGTACTCGCAGAAAAAATGCGTATGAGTTTCCATTATCTCTTCGTTTCACGGTAGACCGCAAATTCTTTTATTTCACAGTTGGAAGTTCTTTTACTGAAAGAAAGTTTTCAGATATTTGTAATGCAACTAAATGTAAGAGCGAGAACTACAGACTTCAAAAAGAGTGGAAAGATACCCTTATTCCTAAATACAAAGAAATTCTGATGAATCTGAATAAAGGTGGCATTCTGACATTTGAAATGGTACGTCAATGTATCATGGGAGAAGAAGTCGCAACACCCAATGAAGAAACAAATAAACCACAATCTTTTATTGGCATATGGGAAGAAATCATTAGCGGATTACGAACAGACGATGATGGTGCACGCTTTACTACAGCAGAGAGTTATGAGTGCGCACTCAAATCATTAAGAAAGATACTCGGACCAAATATGATTAAAGGATTTTGCATTAGTGCAGCAGAAATTCAGAAGTGGAAGGACGGAATGCATAATGGAGTAAAAGATGAGAATGGGAAGATAATAGGAAAAATCAGTGATACTACCGCAAGGATATATTTACGCTGTTGTCGTGCCGTATGGAATAAGTGTGTACATGAAGGCTATCTCAAAGATGTTCCTTATCCTTTCTCTAACAAGAAGGAGAAAGGGCTTGTAAGTATTCCTAAGAGCGCAAAGCGCAAACAAAGTTTTCTGAATGTTAATCAAATGACAGAACTATATAACCTCTTTGTATCCAAGAAATATCCCGAATATTGGTCAGAAGAATATACCAAACGCGCTCACTACTCATTGGGATTGTTTCTTGCCCAGTATTTGTGTAATGGGTTCAATATGGCAGATGCAGGGCGATTGACTTACGATAATTATTATTATCAGACACATGGTAAAGCTTTCCGCTTCAACCGTAAGAAAACTTCCCGAAGAAGTACTGACGGTTCCGAAGTAATCGTTCCTATCATACCTCCTTTACAATATATTTTAAATGAAGTGGCTGCACCTCCGACCCGAGGCGGTTTGGTCTTTCCCCACATATTAAAAGGAGCTGAAACAGAAGAACTGCGTCGCAAATATACAATGCAGGAAAACTCTAATGTGAAAGACCGTATCATCAAAATATGTCACGAAGCACTGAAGTGGGATAAATCCATCTGTCCGTCTGGTACATGGTGCCGTCATTCGTTTGCCACGAACTTACATAATGCCGGAGTAGATATGGATTATATTTCTGAAAGCATGGGACACGCATCTTCTGATCATGCAATCACTCAAATATACATTGAGCACTATCCACTTGAAATTCAGATGGAAAATAACTCAAAGCTGTTGAATTTGACAAAAACTTCTGAAAGAGATTTGTTATTGGCAAAACTGACGAGTATGTCCACTGAGGATTTAGCCAAATTGTTTACACGACCATAACACGATTTTGAGGATGATTCATTTCATAGAGAGAATAAGAGACTATTTTAATAGAAAGGATTGTGCTGATATGGCTATTCGTAATTGGAAATCCGCCAACGAAGAATTGTATGCCAATTTCTGTAAACGCATGGATGCTGTTGGAAAGGGTAACTTATCTGTTTTGACAGATATGTATCAGATGATGCGGGAATGTACACCGCCAGAAGCTTTGCTGTTATATAACTGGCTTTCTGAACTTATAAATGGAAACGGCAAAAATGTACAGAATATAGCCAATCAACAATGGGCCGGCAAGTATACAGATATTATAGCCCAATGTATTACTAACAAAAGGTTATGGATAGGCATAAACATAAAAACGGCTACGGTAGAGCTGCTCACATCCCCAAAGTCAGATTTACTGATGGTTCATTCCAAAACACCTCTTGAAATTTGGAATCGTTTGCCACAGGAAACAAAAGCCTATTTGACTGGGCAGTTGGATGCACTAATGAGAAACAACAAAGGATGCTATCTGTTAAGCAATCTTGAAAGAAAAATGGTGTATCAGTTCTTGACGTACATTTCCCAAATCATCTTCTTATCCCACACCGTGTTTGTTGGAGAGTTTGTGGCTAACCTGTACGATTATGTGATAGAGAAGAAGGAGGCCTTAAGTTATTGTATGTATTATTTCGTAATATTTGACCACGGCCTTTCACGTATGGCTAAGTTACTTGACCGTCTGTTGAATAAAGAAGAAGTTGATAATGGCGATATAATTCTGATAAAATCGTGTATTGCTTTGCTTGTTAATAAAAGCATAGAGATAGGAACTGAAAGTAAAGCCGAATGGGAAGCAACGGCTGAAGTATGTAATCCGGATATTTGGAAAGAAGTTATGTTTGCCTTGCGAAAAGTGAAAGGTAAACGTGGGAACAGAAAAGTAATACAATCATTGGATGACATCCTTATTGGGGATAAGGAACGTATCAAACAAGGCATTTACTCTTTTCTTGAAGAAAACACCGAGGATATAAGCCTTGCCTATTTATTGAAAGCTCTGGTAAAAGCTGGAAGAATGAAGGCTTCTATAAGATACATGACATTTCATCGTGCCATCGAACAATTCTACCAGCGACATTACGGACATGACATTCCACAGAAAAGATATGGTGAAATCAAAGACATTACATTGACTTCACCTCAAAGAGGAAACAGTTATATCAAAGCAAAACGGATAATAGACCGATGGACAGATTATTTTATCAAAAACGGGTAGTTGGGAAATCCAGCTATCCGTTTTTACTTTCTGTAAATATCTGTTGTAAATCGGTCGGTTATATTAAGGTATAAATAAGCCGACCAATACGCTGAGTTTCATACAATACCTTTGCTTGTGAAATCGGTTTCACAGAGTTAAACCGAGGCTTAAAGTATTCAATAACTAAACAAATAAAGGTATGGAAGAAAAATTCAATCTAAACCAGTTGCTCCAAAAGCCCATTGCTATGATGACCGGCGAGGAACTTTGTTTTCTAATTACAAAAAGTGTAGAGTCCACAGAAAAAGCTACATCCCCAATAGCTCCAAAAGGCAACTACTATGGAATAGAGGGTATTGCCCGTGTGTTTGGATGTAGTGTACCTACGGCTAATCGCATTAAGAAGAGCGGTATAATTGACAAGGCTATCACACAAATAGGACGAAAAATTGTAGTGGATGCAGACCTTGCATTATCGCTGGCAAAGGAATCGGGTGGTATCCACATTAAAGAGTAAACAGTATGAAAGAGAATTGGAAACAGCAGCTGGCAACAGACAGCTACGGGAATCTTTTCCGCTCCATAAGTAATTATAGGCTCATCTTTACATCGGATGAAAACTTGAGCATGATAAAGTACGATACCTTTTCTCAGGATGATATATGTTTCTGTTCTTTATTCCATAATGTCAATGGCAGTAAAATTGATGAAGAGTCAGTTGGAAAGATACAAGACTACCTGGAAAGGACATACAAATTATATCTGACGCAGAACAAAGTATTTGAAATATTAAAAACAACCTCTTTGGAACGTAGTTTTAATCCTGTACAGGATTTTATCACCCAAGAAATATGGGATGGGCAACCTCGTATAGCCACAACTATTATTGATTATTTAGGAGCGGAAGATACTCCACTTGTAAGGGAACAAACAAAGTTATGGTTCGTAGCGGCTGTTGCCCGGGTTTTTACCCCCGGTTGTAAGTTTGACAACGTATTGACTCTGCCTGGTCCCCAGGGCATCGGAAAAAGCACCTTTTTCAAAACCATCAGTGGAAAGTGGTTCAACGATTCGTTCTCTTTTGCCAGTGGTGACTAGGAGAAGGTAGAAACCATAACCAATGGTTGGATTATAGAAATAAGTGAGTTGAACGGTTTAAAACGGGCAAATGATGCAGAGGCAGCCAAAGCTTTTCTGAGCCGCTGTAGTGACTTCATGCGTCCTGCATACGGACATAAGGTAGTGGAATTTATGCGGCACAATGTCTTCGCAGCTACTACTAATGAAACAAATTTCCTGCAAGGTGACAATGGAAACCGTCGCTGGTGGATAATCCCGGTCAAAGGTAACGGTCATGTATCAGAATGGTTGGATATTTTACAACGTACTGTTCCTCAACTTTGGGCAGAAGCGTACGTCTATTATCGGCAAGGAATGAAACTTTACTTAACACCAGATTTAGAAATCAAAGCAAATGAGGTACAGGGGCAACATTCCAACATTCTTGTTGACCCCATCATGGAAGATTTGGAAATGTATTTGGAGCGTGAGATCCCCATCCAATATGCAAGTTGGACTATTCCTAACCGATTGGCTTATCAAAAAGGAGCATACCCAGATTCCAACTTCAAAATGACCACACTCAATATGGTTTGTGCCCGGCAGATTATAGAGGAACTACCCAATGATATAGTCAGGCGCAATCCGTCTAAGTACACATCACAATATATTAATCGCCTGATGTCTATGATTCCTAATTGGAAACGGAGTGATCAGGAAAAGGTCAAGGGGCTGCACCCTGCATATTGCGACAAGACAGGACGGACAAAGCATCCTTGGGTGAGAGTAGATACGCCAGGCGAAGAAGCCAGTACAACATTATTATTGTGAACAGAATTTACCATTCAAATTAAGGGAAAAGACAAACATCATGTCCCTTTGTCCCTCTTTCCCAAGAAAAATAATAAAAACAAAAAGTAGATAAAAAGAAAGTTATAAGATATGCATGGGACATGGGACAAAATGAATTGACTGTATGAAAAAGGAAGAGCTAATCAAGCTAATACAAAAGTATGAACCACTACTGGCAAATGCGGTCAGCCATATGGTGGAGTATATTCAAGACAATTATTCTGCAGCATATCCAAGCAAGGTACAAACCGAAGCTGTGAACGATTATCTGCGGAGTGTTTATGCTGACGGAGATGGCAGTATGTCAGAAAGAAATTGTGAACACCGCCGTATCGCTTCACAGAAAATCACGATTGCTGCTATTCCTGTTTTGGATAACTACCAACTTGATAAGCTGCAAAATGTACTTGACCATATAGCCTACGACAAGGAATATTATATGCCAGAGAGAGGATATGGAATGCACCGTTAACTTTTTCTTTTGGCTGCACTATTTATAAAAGATCTTCAAATAAACAGACGATGAAATCAAATTTGAACTATTGTATAGTACTTTCGTCAGAGCAGCTTACGTATCTGTCAGAAAGTAAATACGGCATTGACCGTATGAAGATTCTGCACCGCCTTATTGAAAAGGCAGTATTGAAAGAAACCAAGTATGCCATAAAAGGCTTCTCTACGACCTTGCAAGTGGGACAAGCCGTCCTTTCGGAGGTAGAATTGTCCAGCAAATTGGGCTATGATAAAAAAACTGTATCCCGTGTACTTGACAAGATGAACCAGTTAGGAATTGTCACATCTACACAAAGCAACCGAACAAGTATCCATACGCTGAAATGTATATCGGCATGGATGCAGGACGGCAACCGAATTGACAATCCTTTCTATGTCCGTTTAAAAGACAGACCTGACGATATGGAAGGAATGCCTGTAAACTCAGTTAAATGATACGGTTAGTATTTTGTCTGTGTTCCATAGTAAATTTGGATAGCCATATAGAAGAAGATTTTCTCAACTATAAGAATCAAGAATGGCATAAAACAAATATAGATACAAAACTTTGTAATGGTATACTTTTGTATTGACACAAGTAATACCTACAGTTTTGATAAGATAGTTTTTTTACCCTATTGTTTGTTATATATTATGTTTCTGTTTTACCACAAACTATAGCAGAGGAAAAATTCAGTGAAAAATATTTAGAGTAAATGTCAAGTATAGCAATATCTAAAACGTAATGTGTCCAAAGCGATTATGTGTGGTATTGCAAGAAGTTCCTATGTCGCACAAATTCGCTAAGCTCATTCGTACTACATAGGCATTTTTCGGCGGTCGCAAGCTCCCACCGGGTTGTACCTTTTAAATTAAAGACCACTTATAAATGTATAATAAAACATGAAAAAGAAAATCGATAATAATACCAATGAAGAGAATAGCAAGAATGCCAAGAAAATTATAAGACGTAACCTGCGACTTGAAGCTCGTGTAACAGAGAAGGAATATTTCCAAGCCACAGAACTAGCCAAAACCTGCGGCTTGTCCATAAGTGACTACATACGCCGTACAGCTTTGGGGCAGCATCCACGACAACGACTGTCTGAGCGTGAAATAGAAGCCCTATGTAGTTTGGCAGATGCAAGGGGTGACCTTATCCCGTTAAGTCCATACAAGCAGATAAACGAGCCATGTATTTTAGTGATACCAGGTTCGTGGAACAATGGATGATCGCAGCAACGCAACTAATTAATCGCTGGAACCAAATAGAAAATTACCTTACCGAATAATTTACTTACCCATTATGATAGCAAAGGCCTCTACCATATCACATGGAGCGAATGCCATAAGATATTCCGTCAACAAAGAGAAAGCGGATATAGTAAAAGCCAATCTCCTTCCAGATAATATTTCTCCGGAAGCAATGTATGGGCGAATGATGCTTGTTCAAAAAAAATATGCTGAGAAAATCAATAAGGGCAGACCGCTTGGCAGGAACGTGATAAGAATTGAAATTTCCCCATCCGAGGAAGAAAGCCGGGGATGGACAATGGACGATTGGTTACGTTTGTCAAATGAGTTCATCCGCGTATTTGATTCCATAGATCTCTCTGGTAAGACCAAGAGGGCTTCTTCACAGCATACCAACCTCAAGAACTCTCAATACATCGTAGCTCTACACCGGGATTCCCAAAGTGGCATTCTCCACCTACACATTGATGCTAACCGTGTGGATATGGACGGAAAAATCAATGATAGCCATAAGATTGGCGAGAGGGCTATCATGGCTGCGAACATCATCAACGAGAAACGGGGCTGGATACAGTCTGAAGAAATAGGCATACACCATAGGCAGGAAATTTCAAACATCTGTATAGAGATACTTCGCTCTATGGAAAAATTCAGCTGGCAGCAGTATGAAACAGAACTGAAAAAACGAGGCTATAAAGTGCATTTGCAAGAAAAAGATGGAGGCGGAGTTTATGGCTATTCCATTAAGCGTGGTAACTCCACCTATAAGTCGTCCGTGTTGGGTATCGGGAGAAACCTGACCCCTTCAAAAATAGAGACTACTTGGGCAAAACTTCATTCTCAGAAAAGGAAATTTGAATCGAAAGAATCTACTTCCCGACAAGCACGGACAACTGACAGGACTCCTGTTATACAACCTTCGACTATTTCACAGCCGGTTATGAAACATTATGATATAATGACAGATGAATATCACAAATTCCATGTAGAGATACCCGAAGCCGCAGACAATATCATCCGTCAAGATTGTTCTTTGGAGGATGCCCATCCATTTGCAAAGATTGAAGAGATACAGCACACGGCTCTTTTGCTTTTTGCCGGATATTTGAATGCTGCTACAAGTATAGCGGCATCAAGTGGTGGAGGCGGCTCTGATACAGGAGGTTGGGGAAGAGATAAGGACGAGGATGAACTTGAATGGGCACGCCGCTGTGCAAGAATGGCAAATAGTATGTGCAAACGTAAGAAAGGACTTCACAGATAAGTTAACAATTAAAAAAACATGAATCATGGGAATTAGAAAATCAAAAATCACACCATCAATAAACGTTGATGATATGTTGAAAAAAGTTGAAATCAGCCATGAAACAGAAACTGAGAAACTGGATGTCGATAAGAGGCTCAAAGAAATATGTGAAATAAAAGAGACTTTGTTGAAAATTCAACAAGACCTTCAGGATGCTATTAAAGCCGAAGGTAATGCTTCTGTGGTGTTGAAGAAGGCTATCAGTAATTCCAATAGCATTGTTAATGGCATTTGCAATGCTATTGTAAAAGCCGAGCAAAATACAGAATTTAGAGCAACTATAAAATCTGAACATTTTGCCCAACTCCAACAACTCCTAAACCAATCTGTCAAAACATGGGAAACCATATTGGAGAATCATCGTTCCGAACAGACGAAAATGTTAACGGAACATGAATCCAATATACGCAAAATTCTCAAACGAAATGAAGGTATTTGGTTTTCAGATTTCTGGATGAAAGTTTTGGTGATATTTTTGTTCGTTTATACGATAGTATTGGGACTAGTTGTATATTGCGTTACATAAATTACCATGGCTTTGCTAGATAATAAGGAGGATTTTCACCCCTATTGCTATTTGCTAGCAAAATGCACTTTTAGAGAATGAACGGATATAAAATTGTGGACACTCTCCAAAATTTTGTGTAAATGGAAACAGGATTCAGCTGTAAGTTTGTTCTTATATAGAATCTGTTTTCTAAAATAAGCATAAATTGATTCTACCACATAATAATTGTGGCAAAATTCTATCAAACTTGTTCCGGATCAGCTACAAATAGCGCCGATTAGGAACTAATTCACAAAATTTACAACGTGGTTTACCGAATGCTTACTTTACTTCAAGTGACAGGCTTGAATCAAAATCATAGTGCATCAGGAATGTTTGGGGTATCACCAGCATTCCGTACAAGTGTTGGTGATACCCCAAATTAATGAAATCTAGTTTTTTATAACTACAACTTCAGCCCTTCTGATGAGTCTATTTCCTCTTGTGTATCCATCTTTTTCTATTGAAATTACAATACCATCTTCTTGTTCTAAATCTGGCTCAGTTTCGACAATTGTACAAATGTCTTCGTTAATAGGTTTACCAAGGATATCGATTTTATGTACGTCATATTTATCCAAAATGGTAGCTGCAACTTTTTTGGGTTGGAGCATTCTTTTGATAGCCTTTTGGGACGTTTCTTCTTGATCCAACCCTTTCTCTTTAACAACAGTCTCTGACTTATCGAAGGAATCTATTACCTTTATGAACTCGCTTATCATCTCATCGATTTTGCGTTCATTGGTAATAATCATTTCCTCCATGTCGTTCTTTAGCTTAAGATTCTCTCTTTTAATTAGAGTAATCTCTTCTTCAATGCTTTTTTGGTATTCCTCATTCATATTTATAGCGAGTTATATACTTCAGAATCAATTGTGTTAATATCTATGTTTTCAAGCACGACACCTGAGACCAGCGGATTTAATCCTTCATATGATTCAAATATAGGAAAAGTAAAGTCGGCAGCAAGTCTTGTAGTTGGCTTGCTCAATTGAGCTCTGGCTTGGGCAATGTCTGTATTAGAATACTCTTTTTTTCGCATAGCCGTTGTCATAGCCTTAAGTATTTGTGGATTATTGGCATCTTGCGACACACCTAATATTTCGTATGGATTTTTCATTTTTATAAATTACGTTATTTAATAATGAATTAAGTTTATTTTTAATGATGATGATGCAATATGGAGAATATGTCATCATCAAAAGTTGAAAGAGAAAAACCTCCAAGGCTCCTATAATATTCAAGGCCTTCCTTTAGCGCATAACCTTTGTCATTGAGAGTCTGACCGTATGAAAGCCCAGCACCCTTTAACAACTGCTGTGCATCAAATGGCAATTGATTCCAAATTTCGTTATGTGTTTTTTTGAAAACAGAACAATGCTTGTTGAATTCTGCACTTTTGTTGATTTTCAACTTATCCAATATTGATTTGACACCAGATTTTCCATACTTATCACCGATGACATATTCCATTATACACATGTTACACAATGTTGAAAGGTTTTCGCAGATTCTACTGTTGTTTGGGTATTTGCAGTATATGTCATAAACTTTACCAATGATGCCCAAATTCGTCTTATCTGGAGCTACATTGTCGTTATCGCAGATAAGTACATCTCCATTTCTTGGATTGATGAAAAAATTTCCGTCGTTCATATCTTGATAACTCAATCCTCTGATATGTAACTTCTGAAAGGCATCACAAATCTTGATGGCGGCATTGATGTTTGCTGCCATACTTGAAAACTGTACCTTAGCTAGCATGAAGTCACTGAATTCTCTATATCCTCTAGGACGAAGTTTTATAATGTAGCCAAAACTACCTTTTTGCTTTTCTGTTACAGCTAAAGGCCATAAGAAAGCATTGCTTGGTGCTCCAGAGTCAGCATTTCTCTTCAAGTTGTTATAGAAGCTATCGCTATAATCTCTTGTATACCATTTGAGAGCAAAGTCTCCTCCACAATAATCAACAAGATACACAATACCTTGTCCACCTCTGCCGAGCTCACTGTCAACGGTACATGTTTTGCCATTAAGCAGTTTTATGATTGTTCCTTGTTCTAGTTCTGCCATAGTTATTGTACATTAAATCCGATTTTTCTTCTTGGTGCAAGTGTAAGTTGAGCTTGACCAAGAGATGATGGGTTGTTACGAATTGATTCTTCCAACATTTTTTGCTCAATAGGTGTGTCTTTGAAGGCTGCAACTAATGCTGCATCATTTACAATGAATGCAATATCACTGGATGAATAATTGTCTGTCAATGCAGCTAATGCATTTGTGTCTATGTCGGAACAAGGCCTATCCTTAAGATAGAAATCGAAAATTTTTTTTCTTGTATCCTTGTCCGGAGCTGGAATCATTACATGAAGATCCAGTCTTCCTTTCCTAAGAACTGCTTCGTCAATAAGTTCTTTCTGGTTAGTTGTTCCAATGATGAATATTCCTTTTTGCGAGCAGTTGTTCATCTGGCTAAGGAACTCATTGACTTCAGGATTCATCAAGCTTTTTGCGTCACTTCCCGAACGCTTTGGAACCATAGCGTCAAATTCGTCAAAACAGATAACAGAAGGCGCATTTTTCTCTGCGTCTTTAAACAATTGGGCAATTTTGCCTTGTGAACCATGTATATATGTGCTTCCAATGTCGGATGCTTTGATGAAGATATAGTTCAGTTGTGCCTCTTCTGCGAATTTTTCGGCAAAATATGTTTTTCCACAGCCAGGAGGGCCATAGAGTAGCATTCCATTTGGTGGGGTTAATTTATATTTTTTCGCCTGATTGGGATTTTTCAAGAGGAAGATAACCTTCTGCTGGAGCATGGCCTTGACATCATCCATTCCAGCAACGTCCGCGAAACCATTTCCAACTTTCTTCTGTATACTGTATTCACTCTGTGGTTCTGCTTCTCGCTCTGATTTGACGCCACTCTTTATCACCTTCTGGTCTTCTTTATCGCTGCGGTAGATATTGGGACATGTCTTGGTTTCAAGAGCGTTTAACAGATCTTTTGCTGTTTGGATTCTCTTTTCAGGATCAGGACTGAGACATATTTTGAATAGTTGCTGGAGCCATAATGGACATCCATCTAAACTTCCAGAGAAAGAAAGAGGTTTGTTCATTAAAGTTCTGACTCTCTTTTCTTCCTCATTTGCATCCAACCCTTCAGGAAGTTGCTGTCCCCAAGGTTCTTTCCCAAAAACCATGGAGTAAAGTACTGCGATAATCGAATATATATCCGATCTGTAGTCAAATTGGTTTGAATAAGTCTCAGGCGCACGGTAAAATGCTATTAAGTCAGTGCGCAGGAAGTTATTCCCACTACCGTTATATTCTGAGATATGCCCTAAGTCAATAAGCTGAGTTTCTTCTAATTGCTTAGGGTTGAACATTATATTTCTTGGAGTTATGTCATTGTGCAATAACCCTTTCGAATGCATGTAAATAAGTCCTTTAAGAGCGTTTATTGTAATGTTTAAAGCACGCTCTAGTGGAAAAATTCTTCCCCTTACCAATGGTTCAGCTACTAGGATTCCTGTGAAATACTGAGTGACAATATAAGGATATTTTGTATTTGACATTTCATAAATGTCATCATTTACATATTGTATAACATTACGATGCGCTAACTTTCTAGATAAAGTTATTTCTAATATCTGGCCATCTTTATCCTTTATATCATAGGGTATTCTAGTAGGGTCAAAGATTTTAAGGAAGTACGGAACTCCTTCTTTGTCAGATATACGGTAGGTCTCATTGTATAGCCCTTCTTTAATAAAAGACTGTACAGTATAATTACCTATGATTTGCGACTCTTTTAAGATAGCCATTTGCTTAAATATTAAGGATTGTTTAAAACTGTTTTGCTCATCTTTGGACTTGCAACTAGAAGTTCTCTGATATCTACCCCGAGTAATTCTGATATCCGAGATAGAGTTTGTAAATCTGGCTGCGTAGTGTTTGTACACCATTTTGAGATAGTGACAGGATCTTTCCCTAGTTGTTCGGCTAGCCATTTATTTGTTTGGCCAGCATCAGCAAGCACTGCTTTAAGTCGATTTAGATTTGCCATATTTAATTTATTAACTTTAAATGCAAATATAATTGCTTTCACTACTGTCCAATAAAAGTTGGCTAATCGG